>OGQS01000921.1_pt1 | contig 18447 bp, 16 predicted proteins | sample 1553331 | NCBI WGS metagenome assembly OGQS01 (sample SAMEA2580012, study PRJEB22360) | human gut metagenome | biome: human gut; feature: human-associated habitat; material: faeces | place: Denmark | collected 2008/2010
AGGGATATTTTTGAAAATATTAGTCATCAACTGCGGTAGTTCATCATTGAAGTATCAGCTGATGAATATGGACAATGAGTCCGTACTTTGCAAAGGCGCTGTTGAGCGTATCGGTATGCCTATCAACGAAGGCGACGAAAACGTTATAGTAAAGGTTAACGGAAATATTTATACATACGATAAGGAACTTCCTGACCATACAGCTGCATTTAACGAAGTAAAGAGAATTCTTTGCGACAGCGATTATAAAGTTGTTGATTCATTTTCTGAAATTGACGCAATCGGTCACCGCGTTGTACAGGGCGGCGATGTTTATACCGAAAGTGTTATTGTTGACGAAACTGTTGTTGAAAATCTCAAGAAGCTGGCGCCTCTTGCACCGCTTCACAGCCCGGCAAATATTCAGGGATACGAGGCTTGCCTTAATGTTGTAGGCCCCGACGTTCCTCAGGTCGTTGTTTTTGATACAGCGTTCCACAGCACAATGCCGCCTAAGGCATATATGTATGCTGTTCCTTATGAGTGGTATGAGAAGTACGGAGTTCGCCGTTACGGCTTCCACGGAACATCTCATAACTATGTTTCTCACCGCTGCGCCGACATTATCGGCAAGAACATTGAGGACCTCAAGATTATTACTTGCCATCTCGGCAACGGCTCTTCAATTGCAGCTGTTGAACACGGCAAGGTAGTTGACACTTCAATGGGCTTTACCCCTCTTGACGGCTTTATGATGGGCACTCGTTCCGGCGGTGTTGACCCCTCTGTTGTTACTTTCATGGCTAAGAAACTCAATCTTTCACCTGATGAAATGGACAATATTCTTAATAAGCAGTCAGGTGTTAATGCTATTTCAGGCGTATCTTCTGACGACCGCGATATCTGCAAAGCTCAGAATGAGGGCAACGAAAGAGCTTGCCTTGCTCATGAGATGCAGGCTTACGAGATTGCTAAATTCATCGGCGCTTACATTGCCGCAATGAACGGAGTTGACGCTATTGTATTTACAGGCGGAATTGGTGAAAACGGTTTTTGGCTTCGTTCAAAGGTATGCTCATATTTAGGTTATATGGGCGTAAAGATCGACGAAGAACTTAACAAGAAAACTGTAAAAGGCGCAGAAGCTGAACTTACAGATCCTTCTTCTCCTGTTCGTGTTTTCATTCTTGCAACTAACGAAGAACTTATGATTGCCAGAGAGACTAAGGCAGTTATCGAGAAGATGAAAAAATAAATAAAGTATAATTACATATTATATTTATTATATTAAGTACAATTTCTACTAAAAGAAAAAGGAGGAGTGAACATGCCGGAAATTAAGTACGAGATTACAGAGCATTTGGGCGTTATTTCCGAAACAGCCAGAGGTTGGACAAGAGAAGTCAACATGATTTCCTGGAACGGACGCGAGCCTAAAATCGATGTAAGAGACTGGTCACCCGACCATTCTAAAATGAGCAAGGGCCTGACTTTCACAAAAGATGAAATTGTTGAGCTCAGAAAGCTTGTTGACAAACTCTAAACAGAAGTAAAGGGCTCCCGATTACCGGGTGCCCTTGAACTTTTGTTTTAACAAAACATTCAAAGGTGTATTTTTTATGGAATGGACTTCATTAAACGACTTAAGAGAAAAGTATCTTTCATTTTTTGAAAGCAAGGGTCATCTTCGTTTGCCCAGCTTTTCTTTGATACCAAGCGGAGACAAAAGTCTTTTGCTGATAAATTCAGGCATGGCGCCTATGAAAAAATATTTTACGGGAGAAGTAACACCGCCTAGAAAGCGCGTTACAACCTGCCAGAAATGTATTCGTACTCCCGACATTGAGCGAGTAGGTAAGACAGACCGCCACGGCACTTATTTTGAAATGCTGGGCAACTTCTCGTTCGGTGATTACTTTAAGCATGAAGCTACTGCTTGGGCTTGGGAATTCTGCACAAAAGTGCTTGAAATGCCCGAGGACAAGCTTTGGATAACTATTTATGAAAACGACGACGAGGCTTTCGATATCTGGACAAAAGAAGTAGGCGTTGACCCGTCCCACATTGTCCGTCTGGGCAAGGAGGATAACTTCTGGGAGCATGGCTCCGGTCCTTGCGGTCCTTGTTCTGAAATATATTTTGACCGCGGAGAAAAATATGGCTGCGGTTCTCCTGACTGCGGTCCCGGATGCGACTGCGACCGTTATACCGAGTTTTGGAATAACGTATTCACTCAGTTTGATAACGACGGAAACGGCAATTATACTCCTCTTGACCACCCGAATATTGATACGGGAATGGGGCTTGAGCGCCTTGCCTGCATTATGCAGGGAGTTGATAACCTTTTCGAGGTTGATACCGTTCAGAACATTATGAAAAAAATCTCTTCTATATCCGGTGTTCACTATCATGAGGACGAGAAGAGCGACGTTTCCCTTCGTGTTATCACTGACCATATCCGCTCGGCAACATTTATGATAGGCGACGGTGTAATTCCTTCAAATAACGGAAGGGGCTATGTTCTTCGACGTCTTATCCGCCGTGCCTGCCGTCATGGCAGACTTTTAGGCGTAAACGAACCTTTCCTTTATAAGGTCGTTGATACGGTTATTGACGAAAATCTTTCCGCTTATGATTATCTTGACGAGAAGCGTGAACTTATCAGAAAAGTTGTTCTAGCCGAAGAAGAATCTTTCGGTAAAACAATTGACGCCGGTCTTGCTTTGCTTGATGAATATATCAGCAAAACAGAAGGAAGCGTATTCAGCGGCGAAGATGCGTTTAAACTTAACGATACTTACGGTTTCCCGCTTGATCTTACAAAAGATATTCTTGAAGAGCGCGGACTTACAGTTGATGAGGACAAGTTTAACGCTCTGCTTGAGCGCCAGAAGCAGACAGCACGTTCTGCCCGTAAGGATGCAGGCGCTGACGCTTGGAAAGGCGATTCAGTAAAGATTGACGTTCCTGCAACTGAATTTGTAGGCTATACAGACTATGAGTGCGAAGCAAAAGTTACTGCTATTGTTCGTGACGGCGAACTGTTCGATATGCTCGGTGCCGGTGAAGAGGGCGTTATTGTTCTTGACAGAAGCCCGTTTTATGCAGAATCCGGCGGCCAGGTAGGCGACTCCGGTGTAATCAAATGCGGCGATGATAACGTTTTTCTTGTTGTTGATACCGCCAAGAATGCTGACGGAATATTCCTCCATTCAGGTAAGGTAGACAGAGGCGTAATTTCAGTTGGCGACAGCGCGTTTGCTTCAATTAACGCAGAACGCCGCAACAGCATTAAGCGTAACCACACCGCAGCTCATCTTCTTCAGGCCGCATTGAGAAAGGTTCTTGGTACTCATGTACAGCAGGCGGGACAGCTTGTAAATGCAATGGAAGTACGCTTCGACTTTACTCATTTCAACGCATTAACCCCTGAAGAGGTTTCTGAGGTTGAGTTCCTTGTTAACCAGTTCATAATGCAGGCTGAAAAAGTTGAAAGCATTGAAATGCCTATTGAAGAAGCCAAGAAAATGGGCGCAATGATGCTTTTCGGCGAGAAGTACGGCGACATTGTACGTGTCGTAAAAGCAGGTGATTTCTCAACTGAATTCTGCGGCGGTACTCACGTTAAAAACAGCGGCGAAATCGGACTTTTCAAAATTATTTCCGAAAGTTCCGTTGCTTCAGGTGTAAGAAGAATTACTGCTATTACCGGCTCTAACCTTATTGCCCATGTCTATAAGGCAGACGCTCTTATGAGTTTTGTTGCAGGCCTTCTCAAAACTTCAGCAAACGAAATAAAAACAAGACTTACTGACATCGTTGAAGAAAGCAAGGCAAAGGACAAAACTATCAAAGCCCTTGAAGATGAACTTGCAAAGATGAAGAGTGCTGAGGTGCTTTCCGCTCCCCAGTATATTGATTCTCTTGCATTCTACTGCGGAACACTTAATGATGTTGCTCCCGATGCACTGCGCAGCATGGGCGACGATCTTAAGACAAAGGGCGACAATGTTGTTGCTGTAATTGCCGGCGTAAACGGAGATAAAGCAAATATTGTTGCTGTCTGCGGTAAGGACGCTATTGCAAAAGGCGTTAAAGCAGGCGATGTAGTCCGTGAAGTTGCTAAGCTTGCAGGCGGCGGCGGCGGTCGTCCCGACAGCGCAACGGCAGGATGCAAAGATGTTTCAAAGCTTGATTCAGCCATGGACAAAGCGGCAGATATTGTTCGTTCAATGATAAAATAAAGAAGGTGTCTTTATGTGCGTTTTTTGTGAAATAATAAACGGAAATATTCCAACAAATAAAGTTTACGAAGACGATAAAATTTTGGCGTTCAAGGACTTGAATCCGGTAGCTCCCGTTCATTTCCTAGTTGTGCCAAAGGTACATATTGAAAACGTTAACGGAGTAACCGCTGAAAACAGCGGTTACGTTTCCCATATTTTTGAGAAAATTCCTGAGATTGCCGCATCCCAGGGACTTAGTTCTTACAGAGTTATCAGTAACTGCGGAGAAGATGCAGGGCAGTCTGTAATGCACCTTCATTTCCATGTTATCGGCGGAATAAAATTGGGAGAAAAAATTATATGAGCAACACATATCGTCTGAAAATAGCCGGTCTTGAGCGTGACCTTCAAATGTTTTCTGTTTCAGATAAACTTGATATTGCCGCATTTATACTTTTCGGCGATGTCGAGCTGACTGAGGCGTGCGCCAGGGAATTACTTAAGAAAAGTCCGGAGTTTGACTATATCGTTACTCCGGAAGCCAAGAGTATTCCCCTTGCCTATGAAATGAGCAAACAGAGCGGAAAGAAGTATATTGTCGCCCGTAAAGGCGTAAAAGTATATATGGATCATCCCGTTGAGGCTAACGTTCATTCCATAACCACTCAGAACAGCCAGTCGCTTTATCTCGGTCATGAGGACGGAGATTTACTTAAGGGCAAGAGAGTGCTTATCGTTGACGACGTTATTTCTACCGGCGATAGCCTTGCCGCAGTAAAAAAACTTGTTGAAGCCTTTGACGGCAAGATCGTTGCCTGCGCCGCTCCTCTCGCAGAAGGAGACGCAGGAGAAAGAAGCGACATTATTTTCCTTGAAAAACTTCCGCTGTTCTTTAAATAATTATGTTCAATTAACTTTTAAATTCATTTTGTGTTTTTAATACAAATGTGGATATTATAAGATTGTAGGTGATTTTATGTTGATTGATAAGAAAAAAGTTGCTATTGTCGGCGTCGGCATGGTCGGAATGAGTTTTGCTTATGCGCTTCTTAACCAGAATATTTGTGACGAGCTTGTTCTGATTGATATCAATAAAGAGCGCTGCCAGGGTGAAGCGGCAGACCTTTCACACGGTCTTCCCTTTGCACCCAGCTCAATGAAGATTATGGCAGGCGAATATTCTGACTGTGAAGATGCAGATCTCGTTGTAATCTGTGCAGGAGCTCCTCAGCTTCCCGGCGAAAGCAGACGTGATCTTCTTCAGAAAAACTATAAAGTATTCCAGTCTATCGTTCAGCCGATTATCGCCAGCGGATTTAACGGTGTATTCCTTGTTGCTTCAAACCCTGTTGACGTTATGACCCAGGTTGTATATGAACTTTCAGGATTTCCGGCAAGCCGTGTTCTCGGTTCAGGTACAACGCTTGACAGTGCGCGTCTTCGCCATATGATGAGTGATTACTTCAATGTTAATCCGAGAAATGTTCATGCGTATGTTATCGGCGAGCACGGCGATTCAGAGTTTGTCCCCTGGAGCCAGGCTTTCATCAGCGTTAAACCTTTGGCAGAACTTACTGATGTTCATCCAAATCTGTTTGACGACATGAAACAGATTGCCGTTGACGTTAAGGAATCGGCTTATGCAATCATCAAGGCTAAGAAGGCAACGTACTACGGCATCGGAATGGTGCTTGCTAGACTTACCCGCGCAATCCTTTTTGATGAAAATTCAATTTTCACCGTTTCTACCTATCTTAAAGGAGAGTATGGTGAAAGAGGATTTTATATCGGCGTTCCCGCTGTGGTTAACCGCAACGGTGTTCGCGAAATTTTTGAAATCGAGTTAAACGACGAAGAAAAAGAAAAATTCAAAGCTTCTTCCGATATCATCAAAGAGATGATCGAAGAAATCGGTTGCTGAGAAAATTTATAAGCGGCGCAGTAATCTGCGCCGCTTTTTTGTTTATCCGTTATTAAAATCTTAATAGGAATACTTCTTTATTATTTATGTTCATGGCAGTGATTTTTTAGGACCTTGTTTATTTGGCTCTGGTCACTGTAGTGCTATAAAATCCTTTATCTCCTTCATATGAGACAATTAGTTCACCGTTTTTTATAAAGTTCTGAATTCTTTTAGCAATAAAAATATCACCTGTTAGAATTTTTCGTTTTCCTAAAGCGCAACCGATAATATGAGCAACTTTGCAGCTTCCTTTTGGAAATTCCATTCTGATTAAGTCGTCATAATAGTTTGGTTCGGCACTTATTACGGAACCGTTTTTCACAACTCGCAATAATGCGTTTTCTTCTTTTAATATTTGCCATTTGCCGGCTAGTTTTTGAACTTCGTTTTTGCTCAGTATTTTTTCTTTATCTAAGAATGTTCCGAACATCTGGGGTTCAACTTCACTCCAGGATCGATATTCTGAAATAATATTATCTTTCGTAGTAATTTTTTGAGGTAATTCGATAACATGGATTTCTGTATTTGTGTTTTTTAATAAATCAGCAATAAACAATAATCCGCATTGTGCATCAGGAGTTGAATCTAACCACACCCTTATTTTTTCTGGATTTGATTTTAGTTTTTGCAAATCGTTTATACAAGTTGACCAAAATTCATTTATAGCATTTTCTGTATTATCTTGATCATCATTATATCTATAAAACCCCAACATCTCACGAATGTATTCTTTTCGAGGGCAATCATCTGCACTAATAGGTGACTTAATATCGCCTTCTGAAAATCCAAAAGAGATGCCCGCAATATCTTCTGGTTTACCGCCTAAGGGAACAGCTATTTTTTCTAATTGTATTATAGCCTTTATTTTCTCGATTCTGGCAAACAAGCCTTTTTTATTTGTAACGATACTTGTTAGATGATTTACAGTATCGTTTTTACAATTCTGTGCAAAAAGCAAGGCTCCTTTTACAGAATCGTTAAAGCAAACTTCTAACATTTTATTCTCCCAAAATGTTCTATGTTTTCGTAATGAATTAAGAACCTGTGTCATTAATAATAATTCATTATTTTATAACAGAACTGAAAATTTATATCATAAGCAATTTTATAATGCTGTTATAAAATATGAATTCATCTGCCTTTTTTGTTAAAATTCTGCATTAACATCAATGGTTTGCGCAGTTCCATTATAGCATAATTCAAAATGAGCGCAAACCATATTTTTAATTATAAATAATTAAAGTAATTTATTGTTGCTTATAATGTAGCTGGCAGTATAAGCTATAAATCTAAGAAACTGACCAATTGTGGTCTGTTATGAATTGACTTTTTTTGATTATAGTGTTATATTTATGAATGTTATATTGTTAAATGAAATAAGCGTTAAGAAAGAGAAGATATTTATGGATAATTATTTGTTCGAGACGAAAACAATTTTAACGTATGATGTGTATAGAAAGTTTAGCTTTGAAGCTGCAAGGAAAACAAAATTTGCGGTTGTTCTAATCGTTTATGAGGTTATTGTACTGCTTTTAGCTATAGCTTCTATTATTATGTAGAGTTATACTATTTTTATTGAATTAGCCGTATTGTTAATTATTTTTCCGCTGCTTACATATTTGATAAGGATTAGAGCTATAAACAAGATTTATTATAGTAATAAAGTGGCTTTAAATCAGGAATATATTATTAGATTTTACCCTGATTGTATTGTCAGAATAACAGATAATTCTACGGCGAACTTTAAGTACGATCAGTTATACAAAGTTAATGAGTCTAAAGAAAATTTCTATATAATGATTTCTGCCAATCAGGGTATACCAATCATAAAAAGTAATTGCTCGCCCGAGTTGATTGAGTTTATAAGAAAACTTAAAAGATAAAAAATCCGTCTTTGGTGTTTCTGCCAAAGACGGTGTTTTTTTATGCGTTTATAAATTCTTTGCTGATTTGGCGGTATTCAGGAGCAAAAACGCTTCCTCTGTTCCAAATAAATGTGAAATTATGCTGGATTGAAAAATCGTCGAGCGATATCTCCCTCAGATTTCCGTTTTTGATTTCTTCCTCAACAGCCGCTTTATACAAAAATGTAATTCCGCAGTCTTGTTTAACCAGATTTACAATCAAATGTATATTTTCTGCTTCCGTTATGTTAAAAAAGTCAGAAACACTGACATTTCTTGCTTCAAGATTTTTTTCCAGAATATCTCTTGTGCCAGAGCCGCTTTCGCGGACGATCAGCCTTTCTGGAAGCAGGTCAGTAAGCAGTTTGACTTTTTTGGCGAATTTATGAGCAGATGAGCATACGGGAATATATTCTTCTGATTTGTATATATAGCTTTCAAACAAGTCAGAATTAAAATTACCCTCAACAACGGCAATATCAAGTTTGCCCTCTGTAAGCATTTTTGAAAGCTCTGCCGTATTAGCAAAATATATGCGTATATCTGTTTCAGGGTGATTTTTTATATACTTTGAAAGCGGATTTGCGATTACGTATTCACCGATTGTTAGGGTCACACCGATTTTCAGCGATTTCCTTTCTTTAGCAGAGTTTTGTATTCTGCTGATTATTGATGCTTCATCATCGTTGATTACTGTCATTGTGGCTTTAAGTATTTTTCCGGCAGGGGTAAGTTTTATTTTTTTTCCGTCTCTTTCAAACAGTTTTTCTCCGTAGTGCTCTTCAAGAAAACGGATGTGCTGTGATACTGCCGGTTGAGTAATGTGAAGCTCTTCCGCGGCGTATGTAAAGTTCATATGGCGGCATACGCTTAAAAAAGTAATTATTCTGAAATCAAGCATGATTTGCTCCTTAAGCTTTTTATTTATCATAACAGATACTTATCAATATATCAATATAAATAATTTTTCATTTTGAAAGAATTGGTATATAATACCTTTGAACTTAAAGAAAAGAGGTAACAGACAATGAGTTTTATTAAGAAAAACGCACCGGGAATTCTTTTGTGCCTTGCAATTGCAATTCCGTCATGGTTTCTTGGAACTGCGTTTCCAATCGTAGGAGGAGCAGTAATAGCAATTCTCGCAGGTATGGTTCTTACTCTGATTATAAAAAATAAAGGTGTGCTTGAATCCGGAATTAAATTTACTTCTAAAAAGGTACTCCAGTGGGCCGTTGTCCTTCTCGGCTTTGGAATGGATTTAAATGTTGTTCTTGAAACAGGAAAGCAGTCACTTCCGATTATTGTCTGCACGATAACAATTTCTCTTGTTGTTGCTTTCTTGCTTAATAAAGTAGTTAAAATGCCTTCAAAGGTTGCAACGCTTATCGGCGTAGGCTCTTCAATCTGCGGCGGCTCTGCAATCGCTGCAACGGCGCCGGTTATTGACGCAGACGAAGAAGAAGTTGCCCAGTCGATTTCTGTAATATTTCTTTTTAACGTTTTGGCGGCGCTCCTTTTTCCGTCATTTGGTCAGTTGATCGGATTTGATACAACCTCCGGCGAGGCTTTCGGTATATTTGCCGGTACCGCTGTTAATGATATGTCATCAGTAACAGCCACAGCTTCAACATGGGACGGAATGTTCAACCTTGGTACGGCCACACTTGATAAAGCGGTTACAGTTAAGATGACAAGAACTCTTGCAATAATTCCTATTACTCTGGTACTTGCACTTATCCGTACTAAGAAAGAAAAGAACAGCGGCGCAGGACAGGTAAATCTTAAAAAGATTTTTCCATTTTTTATTCTGTTTTTCATAGCCGCTTCGGTTATTACAACCATTGCAGTAAGCAGGGGAGTATCTGCTAATGTTTTTGACCCGCTTAAGACTTTGAGTAAGTTTATGATTGTTATGGCAATGGCAGCAATAGGAATGAATACAAACATTGTAAAACTTGTAAAAAGCGGCGCAAAGCCAATTCTTCTCGGCTTCTGCTGCTGGGTAAGTATTACCGGTATAAGCCTTCTTCTCCAGCACGTTATGGGCCTTGTATAAATTGTTAGATATAAAAAAAGCTGAAGCAATTGCTTCAGCTTTTTTGTTTTGTTATTATTCGTTTTCTTCGTCTACGAAATAAGCGCCTGATTCCAATACCACAATAGCGTATTTGCCAAACTTATGGTAACGCTTTACGCGTTGTGAGAATGAGCGGTAATCTGATACGGTGTAATTAAAACCGTCAATCTTTCTAATTTTGTTACCGCCGCAGGCAACATAAAGATTACCGTCATCATAGCAAATATGCTGTGGAGAAATAAACGTGTCGGCGTCCTTTCCTCCGATTCTCAAATCAACCTTCATGTTCTGGCATGAATATCTTATAACGGCGTTTTCGTTTGGACAAACGCTCCAAAAATATTTTTCTTCCAGCGCAAGATGTTTTATTGTTTCATCGTGATACTGAAAAACACCGCTCCATTCAAGTTCGCCTTCACGGTCAAAAATTCCCGCCTCACCGTTTGGATAAACAACAAGCACACGCCTGTCATAAAGCACCGCGGCATCACACTGAACAAAGTTCGGGCACGCTTCGCTTATCGCCTTGTAAGACGAACCGAATTTTTTCAGCAAATATGCGCTTTTTGTAATGACTTCGGGCGATTTTGTTTCAAAGTTTATAACGGTATAACTAACTTTGTATTGAAGAGAGTTAGGAAGCGGACGTTTTTCTACTAATACCGCCGCGTGCTCACTGTAGGGAAGAATATCAACGATTTCTTTAGTGCTGATTAGTTCCAAGGTGATCCCTCCTGATGTCAGTCTTGGGAAAGTGAAGTGTTGGTTAAGTAACCAAGCGTCAGGAGACTGTCGTTCAAATGAACGTTTTCAACCAAAACTTCCGGGTGCGCCATGGCAATATCATAGTTGCTGAAATTCCAGAAACTCTTTACGCCGAGGTGTACCAGCATATCTGTGATTTCCTGCATATCACTGCCGGGAATGCAGATAACGGCGCAAACCGGGTGATTGTCGATGCAGAAATTCTCCAAATAATTTATATGCCTTACGGGAATTCCTTTTATCATGTTGCCGCAGATAGCTTCATTCTTGTCAAAAATTCCGATAAGTTTGAAGCCGCTGTTTTTATTGAAAATTTTATTTGATACGGCCTTGCCCAGATTTCCTGCGCCGATAAGTATGGTCTTCAGTTCCTTGTCAACGCAGAGAATTTCGCCGATTTTCTTTTGGAGCTCAGGAACGTTGTAGCCATAGCCCTGCTGGCCGAATCCGCCGAAACTGTTGAAGTCGTGGCGGATCTGGGAAGCGGTAAGCCCCATTCTGTCAGCAAGTTCTTTAGAACTTATACGAACTATTCCGTTGTCTTTTAGGCTCTGCAAAAATCTGTAATATCTGGGAAGTCTTTTAATTACCGATATGGAAATGTCTTCTCTCTTTTCCACACTTTTTACCTCTCTGAAGCTGTAAAAATATTATTTGGTCATCTCAGTTATTGTCTGCATAACGTAGTCGCCGAATTCACTGCATGTGCAGCCGTCCTCACGTCCGGTGATAACAAGCTTTTTCTCTTCAAACATGCATTTGTCAAGAGCCGCTTCAAGTGCGTCAGCCTGCTTTTGATAGCCGATGTGTGAAAGAAGCATAACTGTTGCTCTGAGCATTGAGCAGGGGTCTGCGTACTTGCCTCTGCCTTCTTTTATCATACGGGGAGCAGAACCGTGGATTGCTTCAAACATTGCATATTTCTTACCAATGTTTGCTGAGCCTGCAGTTCCTACGCCGCCCTGGAATTCAGCAGCTTCGTCTGTGATGATATCGCCGTAAAGATTGGGCAGAACGAATACTTTGAAATCCTTTCTGCGCATCGGGTCGATAAGTTTTGCTGTTGTGATGTCAACATACCAGTCGTCTGTAACGATGTCGGGGTATTCCTCGCCGATCTTCTGAGCAGTTTTAAGAAATTTACCATCAGTTGTTTTGATGATATTTGCCTTTGTGATGATTGAAACCTTGCCCTTGTGGTTCTTCTTAGCGTATTCATACGCAAGACGGGCAATTCTTTCACAGCCTTCCTGAGTAGCAACTGTAAAGTCTACTGCAAGATCGTCAGTGATATTAACGCCGTGAGAGCCTACTGCGTAGCCGCCTTCTGTGTTTTCACGGAAGAAGGTCCAGTCGATACCTTCCTCGGGTACTTTTACCGGGCGCATGTTGGCAAACAGATCAAGCTCCTTACGCATTGCAACGTTTGCTGACTCAACGTTCGGCCACGGATCGCCTGCTCGGGGAGTTGTTGTGGGGCCTTTAAGGATAACTTTGCATGCCTTCAGTTCAGCAAGTACGTCGTCAGGGATAGCTTTGTTGCAAGCCGCTCTGTTTTCAATTGTAAGGCCGTCAATTTCCTTAAATTTGATTTTTCCGCTTTCTACTTCGTCTTTAAGCAGGAAATTTAATACTCTTTCGCTTTCTTTTGTGATAATCGGTCCAATACCGTCGCCGCCGCAGATACCGATAACGATGGTATCAAGGGCGTCAAAATCGGTGAAGTCTTTTTCTTCTCTGATTTTCTTTGCGCGGGCAAGCTGACCTTCCATGAGTGCACGGAATTTTTCAACTGCCTCGTCAATAGCTTTTTTCTCGTCTGTCATGATTTTATCTCCTGAAATTATTTATTGTTTTCTCTTGTGTAGTCAAGAAGACCGCCGCAGAGAAGCATTGCTCTCTGGCGCTGTGAAAGGTGACTGTCGTTAAGTTTGTATTCTTCGCCATTAGTGATGTTCTTGAGAACTACCGGTTTGTTGTTTTCCATGCAGTCGCGGATGTCTGAAAGTTCAAGTTCATCCATCTGGTCAATCTTGTCGTAATCATCTTCGTTAGCGAATGTAAAGGGGAGAATACCAGCGTTAACAAGGTTTGCAACGTGAATACGAGCAAATGACTTTGTGATAACAGCCTTAACTCCGAGATAAAGAGGAACAAGAGCCGCATGTTCTCTTGATGAACCCTGGCCGTAGTTAGCTCCGCCGATGATTATACCTTTGCCTTCAGCCTTAATTCTTTCGGGGAATGTTTCGTCGCAAACACCGAAGCAGAAGCGGCTGAGATAAGGAATGTTTGAACGGTAGGGCAGAATTTTTGCGCCTGCGGGCATAATGTGGTCTGTTGTAATATTGTCGCCGACCTTAAGAATTGCCTTTGCTCTGATGTCCTTCGGCAGAGGTTCTGTGGCAGGGAACGGCTTAATGTTCGGCCCGCGGAGAACTTCAACGTTTTTAGCTTCTTCAGGAGTTGCGGGAGCTTCAATCATGTTGTCGTTGATTATGAATTTTTCGGGCATCTTTACATCGGGAGCTTCACCGAGTTCTCTCGGGTCAGTAAGATAGCCTGTAAGAGCAGAAGCTGCTGCAACTTCAGGAGATACAAGGTAAATGCTTGCGTCCTTTGTTCCGCTGCGTCCTTCAAAGTTACGGTTAAATGTACGAAGTGAAACGCCGCCGCTGTTGGGTGACTGGCCCATGCCGATGCAGGGACCGCAGGCAGACTCGAGAATTCTTGCGCCTGCGTCAATCATATCGCTGAGTGCTCCGTTGCGTGCAAGCATATTGAGAACCTGCTTTGAACCGGGAGCGATGCAAAGAGAAACAGTAGGATCAACAGTTTTGCCTTTGAGGATGGAAGCGACCTTCATCATGTCAACATAGGAAGAGTTTGTGCATGAGCCGATAGCGACCTGGTCAACCTTGATTTTGCCGATTTCGTCAGTTGTCTTAACTTTGTCGGGCATATGGGGGCAAGCCGCCATAGGGGTAAGAGAACAAAGGTCAATATCGATAACCTCGTCATAAACAGCGTCGCTGTCAGGAAGTATCTCAGTCCAGTCTTCCTCACGTCCCTGTGCTTTAAGGAATGCAAGGGTGATTTCGTCTGAGGGGAAGATCGAAGTTGTTGCGCCAAGTTCAGCGCCCATGTTGGTGATGGTAGCGCGTTCGGGAACAGAAAGCGTCTTTACGCCTTCGCCGCCGTACTCAATGATCTTGCCAACGCCGCCCTTAACGGACATTCTGCGGAGAACTTCAAGAATAATGTCTTTCGCAGATACCCACGGCTTAAGATAGCCGGTAAGGTTGATGCGAGTCATTGTGGGCATCGGAATGTAGTATGTGCCGCCGCCCATGGCAACTGCAACGTCAAGGCCGCCGGCGCCCATAGCAAGCATGCCGATACCGCCGCCTGTAGGAGTGTGGCTGTCAGAGCCGATGAGCGTTTTGCCGGGAATTCCGAAACGCTCAAGATGAACCTGATGGCAGATTCCGTTTCCTGGTCTTGAAAAATAAATGCCGTGCTTTTTTGTTACGGTTTGGATGTAACGGTGGTCGTCAGCGTTTTCAAAACCGGTCTGAAGTGTGTTGTGGTCAATGTAAGCAACGGAACGTTCCGTCTTAACTCGGTCAACGCCCATGGCTTCAAATTCAAGATAAGCCATTGTACCCGTAGCGTCCTGAGTCAGAGTCTGGTCGATTCTGAGGCCGATTTCTTTTCCGGGTATCATTTCACCTTCTACAAGGTGAGATTTAATCAGTTTTTGTGCGAGTGTTAAACTCATTGATAAAAATCCTCCTGACTTGTACAAAAAATTAACAAGCCTATTTTATAATAAAATATGGCCGATGTCAATTATTTAAGTATTTAATTCATATTTAATTATAATATTGAATTTCTTGCCGCTCTATGGTAAAATTATCGTTGTATATGAATATTTTGGGCATACTAAAATCGGATGTGATAGTATGTCAGAAGAAGAAAAAGAAATTAACGAAAATCAGGGTGAGGCACCCGCTGCTCCGGACTTTCAGACCGGCTCAATTACGGTGGAAAAAAACGGTCATTTTATTCATTGTCTGACTATTATAGGTCAGATTGAAGGCCATTATATTCTGCCAAGCCAGAACAAAACAACTAAGTATGAACACGTAATCCCTCAGCTTGTGGCTATAGAAGAGAGCAGAGACGTTGAAGGACTGCTGATAATTCTGAATACGGTTGGCGGAGACGTTGAGGCTGGTCTTGCAATTGCGGAACTGCTTTCAACAATGAAAACCCCGACGGCTTCCCTTGTTCTCGGCGGCGGCCACTCAATCGGCGTGCCTTTAGCCGTTTCCTGCAACCGAAGTTTTATTGTGCCCAGCGCAACAATGACTGTTCACCCCGTCAGAATGAACGGGCTTGTACTCGGCGTGCCCCAAACGCTCTCTTATTTTGAAAAAATGCAGGAGAGAATAGTCAGATTTATTGAGAACAATGCTAAAATTGACGCTGAAACATTTCGCTCTCTTATGATGAAAACAGGGGAACTTGTTATGGACGTCGGAACTGTTCTCGACGGTGAAGGCGCTGTTAAATGCGGCCTTATCGACGAACTGGGAGGACTGTCGGACGCCTTGGATTTTCTCAATAGAACTATCGAGGAGGGAGCGGAAAATGCTGTGGACGATAATAAGTCAAAATGATATGTTTTATTCTGCTGAGAATTACACTGCGCCGGCAAATGCCGAACTGCGTTCCAGCAATCCGTTTGACTATTTGAATAACGGTTACTTCCTTGATAACGCTTCTTTATACGGAGGACAAAATCGTGTGGTTTTTAACTGCGATATTTCAGGCCGTAGGACAGGCAGTAACGTGGGTACTGCCTGTTTCGGAAACAGGCCATTCATCAATATTCCATGACTTTTCAGGCAGATTTTCCGGTAATGTCAGTGAGCTTACCGGACTTGTACATATTGGAATCGCGCTTGGATTTATAATTGTTTTTTACAAACTCTTTATAAAACTCGGCGCAGAGTTTTTTATGGGCTGGAAAGAGCTTTTTACAAAAAAATTAAATCGAAAAGAAACAAGCGGATTACGCCGTTTCATGTATTTCTCTTTTATTGCGCTTATTCCAATGCTTTTTCTTTTCATTCCGGCAGGGCAGAAATTCTTCAATGTTTACGGTTTGCTGAATGCTACCGGATATAATAAAACGCTCCTTGATGACGGAGTTTTCTTCGCAATTACGGGATTACTGCTCCTTTTTGCGTCTGTCCAGTTAAAGAAAAGACTTAATAATAAGCAGTTCACACTGCCTGTTGCAATCGCTGTGGGTTTTGCCGCGGCTGTGTCACTGCCGATTTCAGGTCTTTCGCTTGTGGCAACGGTATTCTGCCTGTCCGTTATCATGGGAGTATCTAAAAAGCAGGCGTTTCGTTTTGCGGCAGTTCTTTCAGTTCCGACGCTGATAGTTCTCGGTATTTCCGAGATATGCACTTGCGTTACATATGTCAATATTTTTGCCGGTGTTCTGGCAGTTGTACTGTCGGCGGCGGCTTCGTTTTTTGTTATCAAGCTGATGCTTTGGATAGTAAATAACGCCAAACTTCAGCCCTTTATGTATTATAATTTTTCCGTTGGTGGATTATGCGCCATTATCGGATTAATAGAGATATTTGTAAGAAAATAAGAGGTAAAAAATGGCGAACGTACAAAAGAAAAATGAAAGAGGCGACAGAAGGGACGCCAGAAAAAATCAGCGCAAAAATCCTTCCGCAAAAAAAGCAGCGGAGGAACAAAGGCGCCTTGAATACGAAAAGAAAAGCGCGGATATAAGCCGCATAGTCGGTGTTGCAGTTTTTGCAGTTTCCGTTATCTTCTTTTTTATCGCAGTAATCAGCGGCGACGGTTTCTGGAATATTCTTCACAATGTATATCTGGGCCTTTTCGGATTGCTGGCGGCGATAATTTTTCCGCTCCTTGCAATTGCTGTTACTGTGTTCTATTCAATTAAAAATCCACAGCCGCATAAGATGATTTCAAAAGGCATCGAAAGCGTTATCATGGTTCTGCTGATTGCGGCGCTGATACATATTGCCAGAAATGACGGCGGCGCAGAGTTTCTTGCCACGCTGAAAAGCAGTTATCTTGAAGCTACAACAACTTTCAACGGCGGCTTTTTCGGCGCGCTTATAGGCTGGGTTCTTCTTACATTCGGCAAAGCTCCTGCGGTAATCGTAGACTTGGTGCTTATATTTGTAGATTTTATGCTGCTTTCAGGTATTACGATTATCCAGTTCTTTAAGGGTGCTGCTAAGCCTGCAAAAGCGGCTTATGACAAGGCTGCTCCTGTTATCGAAGAAAAACTCGAACAGCGCAGAAACAGAGGAAGTATTGACGTTCCGCTTGACATCGATGCTCCTGTTGAAACAGATAAAAAGTCAACGAGACAAAGCAAAAAGTCAGACGATGCTGACGACGAAACAAAACGTCTTATTGATGAAATAAACGCTGCTACAGCTAAAAATCGCCAGGAAAGAGAAGCCAAAAAAGGCGCTAAGAGTAAATCTATTGACGAAATCGTTGAGCACGCTTCAGAGAAAAACGAGAAAGAACAGAAGCAGGAAAGCGGCCCTTCCGATGAGACTTTTACTGTTACAGACGCTCAAATGGAAGCGGGAGTTAACGATTATAAACTGCCCTCAGTAGATCTCCTCTCTAAACCTGCAAATAAATCAATTAAAGATGTAAGCGGCGAACTGAAATCAAACGCTCAGCGCCTTATTGATACACTTCATTCGTTTAACGTTGATGCAACTATTACAGATATCAGCAGGGGACCGACAGTAACTCGCTATGAGTTGAAACCGGCCGCGGGTATTCGTATTTCTAAGATTACAAATCTTGCGGACGATATTGCGTTAAATCTTGCGGCTACTCACGTTCGTATTGAGGCTCCGATTCCCGGTAAAGCCGCAGTCGGTATTGAAGTGCCTAATATTACTAAGAGCGGCGTTTCAATGCGCGAACTTATAGATAATCCTGAATTTTCAGCTCAGAAATCGCTTCTTTCAGCCGGTCTCGGCCGCGACATTTCTGGTGATGCCGTTTACTGCGACATTGCTAAGATGCCCCATCTCCTTATTGCCGGTACAACAGGTTCCGGTAAATCAGTCTGCATGAATTCGATTATCGTTTCAATCCTTTATCGTGCAAAACCAGACGAAGTAAAGCTTCTTCTTATCGACCCGAAAAAGGTTGAATTCAGCAAGTATGCCGGAATACCCCATCTTCTTGTACCCGTTGTTACCGACCCCAGAAAAGCGGCAGGTGCGCTTGGCTGGGCAGTTTCAGAAATGCTCAAGCGTTACCAGATGTTCAGCGATACCGGCGTTAGAGATATTGAGGGATACAATAAGTACGTCAAAAAGCACGACGATATGCAGCCGATGCCTAAAATCGTTATTTGCATCGACGAGTTGTCTGACCTTATGATGGCGGCTCCCAAAGAAATTGAAGATTCAATTTGCCGTCTCAACCTCT
>OGQS01000943.1_pt1 | contig 18162 bp, 17 predicted proteins | sample 1553331 | NCBI WGS metagenome assembly OGQS01 (sample SAMEA2580012, study PRJEB22360) | human gut metagenome | biome: human gut; feature: human-associated habitat; material: faeces | place: Denmark | collected 2008/2010
CATTAAGTGGACAGGGATACAGTTCTGACGTTAAATACTGGATGCCATTCATTGGCAATGTAGGATTCCACTCTGCACCATGGAGAGGATCCTTTGGTGGAAGTGAATATGTTTCTAACGGATCTCATGGATGCGTTAACCTTCCAACATCTTCCGCAGCAACATTATACAAATTAGTAAGCCAGGGTGATCCGGTTGTAACATACTATTAATAAAAATACAGGGGAGTTTGCCAATAAACTTCCCTGCTTTTTTATTGTTGGTGGAGAATCCTTAAAAAACAGGACTCATTAATATAAGCAAATAAAAGGAAATAATGAAATGAGAATTACTATGACAGATTGGATCCATCAGGTATTGGATGGATATATCAAAGAAGGAGACTGCTGCATTGATGCAACGATGGGAAAAGGTGGAGATACTTATTATTTATGCAGTAAAACAGGAATAGATGGAAAAGTATATGCCTTTGATGTGCAGGAGGATGCATTAAGACAAACAAAAGAAAAGTTAGATAAGCATGAAATGAATGCAAAACTGATCCTGGATGGACACGAACATATGAAAAAGTACGTCAAAGAATCAGAAGTATCCTGTATTATGTTTAATCTTGGCTATCTTCCGGGTGGAGATCACCATCTTGCAACGAAGACAAACACAACGATTGAGGCAATACAAGCAGGGTTTGAGCTGCTAAAAACTGGTGGAATCATGAGTATCTGTATTTACAGTGGAGGAGATAGTGGATTTGAGGAACGAGATGGTGTACTTGAATACTTAAGTCAGCTGGATGACCGTAAATATTTTATTGCAAGACAGGACTTCCCGAACAAGAGAAACAATCCGCCAATGCCAGTATTTATCATAAAATTATAATAAAGAAACAATGGATTCCATATACTTGTATTATATTGAATTTTCGATGAATAAAAAGAAAGGTATGAGGATATGAAAACCATTGTTTTTGTTTTTTTATATATGATCATATGCAGTGTACAGATATATTCGATATCAGCAGACGAATTAAATTTAAATGCAAAGGCAGCTGTGATCATGGATGCTGAAAGCGGCAAGATTCTCTATGGAAAATCTAAGGACCAGAAAATGCCAAATGCAAGTACGACAAAGATTTTGACGTGTTTATATATTTTAGAACATTGTGATATTGAAAAGAAGGCTAAAGTTTCCAAAAATGCTGCAATACAGCCGAAAGTAAGATTAGGGGTTAGAGAAGGAGAAAGTTATAAAGTGAAAGATCTACTTTATGGACTGATGCTGGAATCTTATAATGATTGTGCAGTAGTGCTGGCAGAATACGCCGCAGGAAGTGTAGAAAAATTTGAAAAAAGAGTCAATCAGTTGGCAGGAAAACTTGGAGCATCCAATACACATTTTGTAACACCAAATGGACTGGATGGGACAGACAAGAACGGAAGGCATGAAACAACCGCACAGGATTTAGCAAAGATTATGGCATCTTGCATTAAGAATCAGCACTTCCTTGAAATTACACAGGCAAAACAGCATACATTTACGGATGACAGTGGGAAGAGAAGGTTTACCTGTAACAATCATAATGCATTGTTATCTACTATGCAGGGAGCTATATCTGGGAAGACAGGGTATACTTCGAAAGCGGGATATTGCTATGTCGGAGCAGTGAAGCAGAAAAATATGACGATGACACTTTCAGTTCTTGCAAGTGGATGGCCGCCACATAAAACCTATAAATGGAACGATGTAAGAAAGCTGGTCCAATATGCCACAGATCATTACGAGAAACGAGAGATTGTTGCAGATACAAGTAAGATCAAAGAGATTTATGTAAAAGATGGCTTAAAACAAAAAGTCTTATTAAAAACAGGAAATCTGAAAGTTTCATTTCTGGTAAAGAAAACGGATCAGATAAAGGTTGAGAGTATTTTGCCTTCATACGTTGATGCCCCTGTGAAAAAAGGGCAAAAGATTGGAGAAATTCGATATCTGGTCAATGGGAAAAGTCAAAAGGTCATACCTGTTTACACAAAACAGAACATAAAACGGAAAGATTACTGGTACTATTTTGAGAAAATTATTCAAAGATTTACGCTGACACGAGAATGTGCTATGATAAAACAGATAAGATAAATGCGAGGAGGCGAAACAATGCTGTTTTTAGAATATCCAAAATGTAGTACCTGCAAGAAAGCAAAGAAATGGTTGGATGAACATGGCGTATCCTATGAAGACCGCCATATCATCGAAGACAATCCAACAGCCGAAGAACTAAAAGACTGGCATCAAAGAAGCGGACTGCCGCTGAAACGATTTTTTAATACAAGTGGCATGAAATACCGTGAACTTGGATTGAAAGATCAATTACCAGAAATGTCAGAAGAAGAACAATATAAATTGCTTGCAACAGACGGAATGTTAGTAAAACGACCACTGATTGTAGGAGATGATTTCGTGCTGATCGGATTTAAAGAAGCACAATGGAAGGAGACATTATAGATGAATCGAGCAAATGCATGGACAACATATGAAGAAGCAGATTTAAAGGCGTTAGAAGAACTTTGTAAGGAATACAAAGATTTCTTATCCAATGGAAAGACAGAAAGAGAATGCGTGGCACAATCTATAGAACTGGCAGAGAAAGCCGGATATCAGGATTTAGAAGAACTGATCAAGAATCAGACACCATTAAAAGCAGGTGATAAAGTTTATCGCACATGGATGGAGAAAACGATCGTATTATTCCAGATTGGAGAAGATGCGATCGAAGACGGATTAAATATTTTAGGAGCCCATATCGATTCCCCAAGACTGGATTTAAAACAAAATCCATTATATGAAGATACAGAGATGGCATTATTAGACACACACTACTATGGTGGAGTCAAAAAATACCAGTGGGTTACACTTCCAATGGCATTACACGGAGTTGTAGTTAAAAAAGATGGAACAAGAGTCAACATCTGTATTGGAGAAAAAGACGAAGATCCAGTAGTGGGAATTACAGATCTTTTAATCCATTTATCAGGAAAACAGATGCAGAAGAAAGGGAATGTGATCGTAGAAGGAGAAGACCTTAACGTTCTGATCGGAAGTAAACCATTAAAAGACGAAGAAAAAGAAGCAGTTAAGAAACAGCTGTTACAGTTATTAGATGAAGAATACGGAATAGAAGAAGAAGACTTCTTATCCGCAGAGATTGAAGTCGTACCAGCAGGAAAAGCAAGAGACTTTGGATTAGATCGCAGCATGATCATGTCCTACGGACAAGATGACAGAGTCTGTGCCTATACATCCTTAGCAGCTATGTTAAATGTAGAAGCACCAAAGAGAACATCCTGCTGCATCTTAGTAGATAAAGAAGAGATCGGAAGTGTTGGAGCAACTGGAATGCACTCTAAATTCTTTGAAAATACAGTCGCGGAAATCTTAGCCTTAACAGGAGATTACAAGGACCTGAGATTAAGAAGAACCCTGCAGAATTCCTACATGCTATCATCCGACGTAAGCGCAGCCTTCGATCCAAACTATCCAAGTGTTATGGAGAAGAAAAACTGTGCATATTTCGGAAAGGGCTTAGTATTAAACAAATACACCGGAGCCAGAGGAAAATCAGGATCCAATGATGCAAACCCAGAATACATCGCCCAGTTAAGAAAGATCTTTGATGATGCAAAAGTAGCGTTTCAGACAGCTGAACTTGGAAAAGTTGACGAAGGAGGCGGAGGAACGATCGCTTACATTCCAGCAGCCTACAGCATGAATGTCATCGACTGTGGCGTTGCAGTTCTAAGCATGCATGCACCATGGGAAATCACAAGTAAGTCCGATATCTATGAAGTGGAAAAAGGATATGAGGCATTCTTGAAGAATTGTAGATAAAATTTGATAAGATATGTGAAGATAAGCTGATATCACAGAAATATGTGGTGTCAGCTTGTTTTAATATAGGGGGGATATGATAAAGTATAAGAAGAATTGATCTATCATCTGGCACAGAACCGTATGAACACGTCAGCACTTAATGAGCAGTGACGATAGTCGCTGTCGAATTTAGTGTCTGTTACGTGAGAATCCGAGTGAAAACGCGTTCCGAGCCAGATGATAGAGCAATTCTTCATTTATAGCCTAGATAGTATCAATCAATCTATTTCGCTGGAATGATCTCAATCCAATACCCATCCGGATCATTAATAAAATAAATCCCCATATCATGGTTCTCAAAACAAATACATCCCATCTTCTCATGAAGTGCATGCGCCTGATCAAAATCATCTGCAGTCAAAGCAAGATGAAATTCCTCATCTCCAAGATTATAAGGCTCTTTTTGATCACGCATCCAAGTAAGCTCTAATAAGAAATCAGAAGAGTGATCGCCAAGATAAACGATCTTAAAACTTCCATCAGAAGAATCCTTTTCGCGGACAACGTCAAGTCCTAAAGCTTCTTTATAGAATTTTAAGCTCTTTTCAAGATCTAAAACGTTAAAATTAAAGTGATTAAATTGAAACATAAAAACATCCTTTCTTATTGTACTGTAATCATTTGAAAATGAATAAAAAATGATTACAAATCTTAAAAAAAATTTAAATTTATCATATCAGCATATTTATATGTTTACAAGAAGAAAATGCAAAGATATAATAGAAAAGAACAGGCGGAAAGAAAGGAGCAATATGAAATCATTTAAATTAAGATGTAAAAAATTATGTGCAGTCGTATTAATGATCGTGACAGCATTTGGATTCTCATTTGCAGCACCAAAGACTGCGAAGGCTGCCAATACAAAGTATTGGATCAAAGTTAACAAACGGGCAAATGTAGCAACTGTTTATCAGTTAAAGAGAGGAAAGTATAAACCAATCAAAGCATTTTTGGTTTCCTGTGGAGGATCTAACACACCATCAGGTACTTTCTATACACCAGCCAAATATCGCTGGCAGACATTGATGGGACCAAGTTATGGACAGTATTGTACAAGGATCCATGGAGGAATCCTCTTCCATTCTGTATGGTATTATCAGAAAGATAAGAGAACACAGTCAACGGTACAGTTTAATAAACTTGGGCAGACGGCATCTCATGGATGTGTCAGATTATCAGTAGCAGATGCAAAATGGATCTATGATAACTGTGCACTAAGAACAAAAGTTACTGTATACAGCAGCAAGAACCCAGGACCTCTTGGTAAACCAAAAGGAATCAAAGTGTCAACATCCAGAAGAATGTACTGGGATCCAACAGATCCAGATAAGAAGAATCCATATCGCAAACAGAAAGCAACGATCAGTATTTCATCAAAGAAAGCTGCGACAGCAGAGTATGGAACTTCTTATAATATAAAATCTGGTGTAACAGCAAAAGATAAGATCACAAAGAGAAGTCTTACAAGCAAAGTTACATACGGAGTAACAAAATACAGCAATGGTAAGTATAAGAAGGCAAAATTCTCAACAAAATCACTTGGAACATATCGAATCAAATATGCTGTAAAATCTTCTTTAGGAGTTACAACAACAAAGACATTTACAGTGAGAGTTGTTGATACAAAGGCACCAGTGATCACAGCTAAGAATCGTACAGTGAATATCAATACAACCAATGCAGTCAGCGGTGTATCTGCGAAGATGGCAAGTGGTAAGAGTGTAACAAGCAGTATGAGTGTGAAGATTAAAGCACCAGGTGCAGGCAGCTACACAACATACAGCTATGCCAAAGCAAAAGCATACAAATTTACAAAAGCTGGAACATATTATGTACAGTATGTTGCGAAGAATGTGAACAAACCAAATCGTGCAGCTACAAAAAATGTTAAGATCACAGTTTTAGGTGATGCAGTGATCAAATCAACAAAAGCAGTGACAGTGAAAGATTCAGCAACAGATGATCAGATCAAGGCAGCAGTACGTGAAGCAATTACGATCACAGACAATGGAACAACTGTAAAATCAACTGCAGCAACTGTAACAGTTTCAAAAGATACTGAAACAGGAGTTATTACAGCAACAGTTTCTTACAAAGGAAAGAATGGAAAGACTGTAACATATAATGTTTCAGTAAATGTAGAACAGGAAGCCCAACAATCCGCAGAAGAGCAGACTGATCAGCCAGTTGAACAGTAATTATAATTTAAGAGAGGAAATGTATCTGGAAATGATGCATTTCCTCTTTATAATTTTTGAAGTTTTTTAGCAGGATAGTTGACACGACATTTCAGTATGATAAAATAAATAAGATTAAAGAATTTATCAGCTGGCATAAGCAATAGGACAGTCAGCAAGAGATAGATACGGCTAGGAGGAATAAAATATGGCAACACCTTATAACCATAAGGCAATCGAACAAAAATGGAGAAAACACTGGCAGGAACATCCTGTCAATGTAAATGACGGTAAGAAACCAAAATATTACTGCTTAGACATGTTCCCATATCCATCAGGAAGTGGACTTCACGTAGGTCACTGGAGAGGATATGTGATCAGTGATGTATGGAGCCGTTACAAACTGTTAAATGGATATTATGTCATTCATCCAATGGGATGGGATGCATTCGGACTTCCAGCAGAGAACTATGCGATCAAGATGGGAACACATCCTCGCATTTCTACAGAAGCCAATATTAAGAACATCAAACGCCAGATCAACGAGATTTCAGCAATCTATGACTGGGATATGGAAGTTAACACAACAGATCCTGAATTTTACAAATGGACACAGTGGATTTTCGTAAAGATGTTTAAGAAAGGTCTTGCATATGAAAAACAGATGCCGATCAACTGGTGTCCATCATGTAAGACAGGACTTGCAAATGAAGAAGTAGTTAATGGTAAGTGTGAACGTTGTGGAGCAGACGTTACAAAGAAAAACTTAAGACAGTGGATGTTAAAGATCACAGCTTATGCAGATCGTTTGTTAGCAGATCTTGATAAACTTGACTGGCCGGAGAAAGTTAAGAAGATGCAGGCAGAGTGGATCGGTAAGAGCCATGGTGCAGAAGTTAACTTTAAGGTGGACGGAAGAGATGATGAGATCACAGTATACACAACTCGTCCAGATACACTACATGGAGCAACATTCATGGTATTAGCTCCAGAACATGAGCTTGCGAAAGAACTTGCAACAGATGAGACAAGAGAAGCAGTAGAAGAATATATTTATCAGGCATCCTTAAAATCATCCGTAGACCGTATGCAGGATAAAGAAAAGACAGGTGTATTTACAGGAAGTTATGCGATCAACCCAATCAATGGAGCAAAAGTACCAATCTGGTTATCTGACTATGTACTTGCTGATTACGGTACAGGAGCGATCATGTGTGTACCAGCTCATGACGATCGTGACTTTGAATTCGCTAAGAAATTCAACATTCCTATCATCCAGGTTATCGCCAAAGATGGTAAAGAGATCGAGAACATGGAAGAAGCTTACACAGAAGCATCAGGTATCATGATCAATTCCGGAGACTGGAATGGAAAAGAATCTTCTGAATTAAAAGAAGAAGCACCAAAGATCATCGAAGAGATGGGAATCGGTAAGAAGACAACAAACTACAAATTACGTGACTGGGTATTCAGCCGTCAGCGTTACTGGGGTGAACCAATCCCTATTGTTCATTGTCCAGACTGTGGAGCAGTTCCGGTACCAGAAGAAGAATTGCCATTAACATTACCAGAAGTAGAGAAATACGAACCAACAGGAACAGGAGAATCTCCATTAGCAGATATCGAAGAATGGGTAAACTGCAAGTGTCCTGTATGTGGCAAAGATGCCAAACGTGAGACAAATACAATGCCTCAGTGGGCTGGATCTTCATGGTATTTCTTAAGATATATCGATAACAAGAATAATGAAGAATTAGTATCCAGAGAGAAAGCAGATAAATATTTACCAGTTGATATGTACATTGGTGGTGTAGAGCATGCCGTATTACATCTGTTATATTCAAGATTCTACACGAAATTCTTATGTGATATCGGAGTGATCGACTTTGACGAGCCATTCCACAAACTGTTCAATCAGGGAATGATCACAGGTAAAAATGGTATCAAGATGAGTAAATCTAAAGGAAATGTTGTATCTCCAGATGATCTTGTAAGAGACTATGGATGTGACTCCTTAAGAATGTACGAACTGTTCGTCGGACCACCTGAATTAGATGCAGAATGGGATGAGAGTGGTATTGACGGAGTGCATAGATTCTTAACAAGATTCTACAAACTCGTTATGGACCAGAAAGATAAAGGTGTAAAAGCTGATAAAGAATTATTAAAAGTTCGTCATAAACTGATTTATGATATTACAACACGTTTAAATAACTTCAGCTTAAATACTGTTGTCAGTGGATTCATGGAATACACAAATACATTAACAGCAATGGCTAAAAAAGATGGAGTTGACAAAGAAACTCTGGAAGATGCAGTTGTATTACTAGCACCATTTGCACCACATATCGCAGAAGAATTATGGGAAGCAATGGGACATGAGGATAGTGTATTTGCTGAGACATGGCCAACATATGATGAAGAAGCAATGAAAGAAGACGAAGTAGAGATCGTTGTTCAGATCAATGGTAAAGTCAAAGGAAAACTTGTCATTGCTGCAGAAGAAGATAAAGATTCTGTTCTTGCGAAAGCAAAAGAAGTTCTTGGAGATAAATTAAATGGAAACATTGTAAAAGAAATTTATGTACCAGGAAGAATCGTAAATATCGTTCAGAAATAAAATGATACAAATGGCGCAGATAACGATGAAAAGTGTCTGCGCTATTTTTTCACTTAAAAATCAGAAAGGTTATAATATGTATACATTTGACAGTAGAATCCGATACAGTGAAATCGATAGAAGCGGAAGGCTATCAATTCCGGCAGTAGTTGATTATTTTCAGGACTGCAGTGCTTTTCAGTCAGAAGAATTGGGTGTTGGAGTAGAATATCTTGCAAATAAAAAACGTACATGGATCTTGAATTCTTGGCAGATCGTCTTTGAAAGACGACCAGAAGAATGTGAAAATATTATAGTTGGAACATGGGGCTCTGGATTTGATAAGTTCCATGCGACAAGGAATTTTATTATGGAGACAACAAAAGGTGAACGATTAGCGTATGCCAATTCAATTTGGGTATATATAAACACAGAAACAGGAATGCCAGTCCGACCAGGACAGGAAGAAATAAATGTTTACAAATTAGAAACTCCGTTAGAGATGGAATATGAACCAAGAAAGATCAAACTATCCAGAGAATGGGAAGACAAAGAAGCAGTAAAGGTACAAAGAAGTTGGATCGACAGCAATGAACATGTCAATAACAGCTGGTATGTAAAGACAGCATTTGAGCAGCTGCCCCAGGATTTAGAGGTCAGACAACTTCGTGTGGAATACAAAAAACAAGCATATGAAGGAGATATTTTATATCCAAGATATGCAAAAGAAGATAACAGAATACTGGTCAGCATGTGTGATGCGAACCAAAAACCTTATGCAGTGATCGAGTGCAGATAACGGAAAATACAGATACTTAATTAAAATGAAAGGAAAAGCAGATGAAGAATAGAAAAATCGTGATTTTAGGAGCAGGACATGTTGGAACACATTGTGCATTATCATTGATGTTTCGTGCTCTTGCAAATGAAATTGTGCTGATCGACACAGATGAAGAAAAAGCAAAAAGCCAGGTGCTGGATCTTGATGATATGGGAGCATGCATTCCTGCAAAAGTTGTGATTCGATCAGGAAATTACGACGATCTTTGTGATGCAGATATTCTTGTTAATGCGATCGGAAGAAGCCGTAAAGAGGGAGAGACGAGACTTGACATGTTTGAAGACTCTATAGAGAGACTCAAAGATATCATTCCAAAGATCAAAAACACAAAGTTTCAAGGAATTTTGATCAGTATCACAAATCCTGCAGATGTTGTTGGGGAATGTTTAAGAAAGGCATTGGAAATTGATAGATTCCGTTGCTTTAGTACAGGAACGAGTCTTGATAGTTTGAGAATTAAGCGAATTCTGGAAGAAAAAACAGGATATCATAGAAATTCTATTGATGCTTTCTGTATGGGAGAACATGGAGATTCCCAGATCGTCCCATTATCTCATGTGTCCGTTGGTGGAAAATCATTTGTAAAATTACAGAAAGAAAATCCAGATACATTAGGAAAGATTACGATCGAACAGTTACAGGATGAAGTACGTCAGGCAGGAATGACGGTCATTATTGGAAAGAAAAGTACGGAATTTGGAATCGGAATTGCATTAAGTGAGATCGTAAAATCTATTTTTCATGATGAAAAACGAATTTGGCCATTATCTGTACATCTAGATGGAGAGTATGGACAGAAAGATGTGGCAGCAGGAGTACCTGTTGTGATCGGAACAGATGGAATAGAAGAGATTGTGGAAATGGAACTTACAGCGGAGGAAGAGGCACAGTTTGCCCATTCTTGTGACGTGATCCGCGGTTATTTAAAGAAAGCAGAAGAACTGCTTTCTTAAAGTTACATGATCAATGGACGGATCATATCAATACGCTGCTGTTCCTCAGGAGACATTGTTTCCTTAAGACTATCCATGATCACAGAGATTTCTTCATTTGTAAAAGAAAGACCTTGTTCAGAAAGGCGGCTTGCAGCTGCCATAAGATCAGGAAGAATTAGTTCAAGAGGCTTTCCCTGGCAGTTGGAGATCACAAATTCAATGATCTCCAGTTTTTTTGGATTAAGATCTGATAAATTTTTTAAATGGCTGGAATGATCAGACATAAAAAACTCCTTTATTTTTTTAGAATCTGGTTTAATTTGTTCATAAAATCAGCATTTGGCTTCGGATGGTTATTAGAAGATGAATCGCCTGCCATCATCATTGGCATTAGTTTTGAAAAAAGATCTGCATTAGAATTTTTATTTGATGAAGAAGGACTATGATTACCAGTAGTGTCAACAAAACGCTGGTAATTTTGATATATTTCAAACATCTGCATCATTTGGAGAATTTGTTCAATTTGCTCGGCAGTTTCTTTTGGCGCACGAAGTTTCATGGCATTTAGTAATAATTCCATAGAAGCAGGATTTTGGTCAAAACCACAGGCGGAAAGCGTTTGTTCATTATCAAATTGAGTGGAGATTCGGGATAATTCTGTTAATTTAATATAGATTGCTGCCACTTTTTTTAAATTTGGCGGCAGATATGGAAGAGCATCTTCTAACATATTAGAAGAATCACTGCGGAAGAAATTTTCCCAGGAAATTTGGTTTTGTTCCATGATTGTCACAACCTTCAGATTTATTCTCATATCCTATAGTATTAGGAGGTGAAGTAAATTATGAGTGAAATTTTTGTGGAAGAAGAAAATACGGTCTATGAATTAGATGCAGAGTGTCTAAAAAGAAAAGAAGAACAAAAGAGAAGACAGAGGGATTCAAAGGAAATAAGAAATAAAAACAGTTATCATGCACAGAAAACAAAAGCAATATGTAGAAAACAAAATCAGCCGAATATATGGATTTTATGCCTGCTATTTTTAATCGTACGATAATAAAAATGAGGATGCCAGTTTGAGGCATCCTCATTTTACGTTTTAAGGAAAGATCGTGTTATGTCAAAATTGATAGGATCAGCATCCACATCCACAGCCATTGTTATTTCCACATCCAAAACCACCATTACCGCAGCAACACAGGATTAAGATGATCCAGATCAGGCTGTCACAGCCATTTCCACATCCGCATCCATCGTTATTACCGCATCCGCAGCAGCAAAGCAGAATTAAAAGAAGCAGGCAGCTGTTATTTCCTCCGAAACCAGATGAACCACAAGATCCTCCGCAGCCAGTTGCAGCTAAATCACTCATGCTAAAACCTCCAAAGATTTATTTACAGTTTATAATATTCTATGGATGGCAAAATGTGAGAAAAATTCATTGGTATACCTTTTTTTGTGTTTGTGGTATAATCTGCAATAGAATGTATGAAAAGAAATAACAAAGAAGGAAAAATAATGGGAGAATTGAATTTTCAAAATGTTTTTGACAAAGTTAGAAAAGATTCAGTAATGGTTCATTGTATTACTAATTATGTAACGATCAATGACGTAGCGAATATTATTCTTGCGATGGGTGCATCTCCGATCATGGCGGATGACCCAATAGAAGTTTGTGAGATTACGGGTATCAGTGACTGCCTTGTGATCAATATGGGAACATTAAAGCAAAATATCGTAAGATCAATGCTGCTTGCAGGAAAGAAAGCAAATGAATCAGGTCATCCAATCGTATTTGATCCAGTAGGAGTCGGAGCATCAAAGTTTCGAAAAGATACAGCAATAAAACTGCTTAATGAGGTTCATTTTAGTGTCATCCGTGGTAATATATCAGAGATAAAGACACTATATGAATGGAGTGAAAATTCTTATGGTGTGGATGCGAAGAAAGATGATATTATAACGGAAGATAATCAGAAAAAAGTAATCAGGATGGCGAAAGAGCTGGCAGTAAAAACAAAAGCTGTTATTGTGATTACAGGAGAAACTGATCTTGTAACAGATGGAGAAACTGTTTATTTTATAAAAAATGGTGTTCCGGAAATGGCAAGAATTACAGGATGCGGGTGTATGCTTGATGGCGTGATCGCAGGATTTATCGGGGCAAACCAAGGAAATATCCTAGAAGCAACAGTCACAGCAGTTTCTGCAATGGGAATCTGTGGGGAATATGCCAGAGAAAATGCAAAAGGAACAGGAACATTAAAAGTGCATCTTATAGATGCGATGAGTAATATAGATGAAACATGGATGGAAAGGAGTAATCAGATTGAGAGTAGAAGCTGAAACAATGACATTATACGCAGTCACAGACAGAGCATGGGCGAAAGAAGTCACACTAATGGAGCAGGTAAAACAAGCACTAAAAGGCGGCATTACTTTTTTGCAGCTTCGTGAAAAGAAGCTTTCAGAGGGAGAATTTATAAAAGAAGCAAGAGAGATGAAGAAACTGGCAGCACAATACCAGATTCCATTTGTGATCAATGATAATATCAAAGTTGCACTGGAAGTAGATGCTGACGGAGTACATATTGGACAAGATGATATGTCTGTGGAAGAAGCAAGAAAACTTCTTGGAGAAGATAAGATCATAGGTGTATCCGCTCACAATGTGAAGGAAGCACTGAAAGCACAAAAAGGTGGAGCAGATTATTTAGGAGTTGGAGCCGTATGTGCGACATCGACAAAGAAAGATGCGAATGTTGTATCCAAAGAAGAAATTAAAAAGATTAAAGAAGCTGTGGATATACCAATCGTGGCGATCGGAGGAATTAAAAAAGATAATATTGATGCTTTAACAGGAACAGGGATTGATGGTGTTGCTGTAGTTTCAGCAATTTTTGGTGCAAAAGATATTACAAAAGATACAAAAGAGCTGTTAAAAACAGTAAAAAAAATGAAGCAAGAATAGAAAAAAGGGAATTGCAATATTTGAAATCCGTGATATACTAAATAATTGTGTGATAAAAAAGAGCATATCAAAAGATAATTAGGAGGAATACCAATGTTAAATATGTTTGCCGGAGAAGTTTTACCGATCACGGCATTTATCGGAGTATTTTTTGCATTTTCTGCAACGTGTATCCTGACATCCTTTTTAAATGATTGGCTGCCAAGAGATCATGGAAGAGAATTTGCACATAATGGAAAGTTATCCGCAGGAAAACCAAGGGGTGCAGGAATCATCTTTATTTCTGTGTTTTGTATTGCAGCATTGCTGTTTGGAGAGATGTCTGTGGAGATGTTTATCTATCTGGTACTTGTGTTCATTGAAATGTTAACAGGTTTTTTGGATGATGCAGCAGAAGTGCCATGGGGTGAGCTGAAAAAAGGAATTCTTGATTTCCTTGTAGCGGCAGTAGCAGCACTTAACTATATGCATTTTAATTCTACTTATGTAGAGCTTGCAACGATTGGTGTGAAATTCTATATTCCACCAGTATTGTTCTTTATCCTTACGATCGTCTTAGTATGGGCAGCAATCAATGTCACAAACTGTTCTGACGGGGTTGATGGATTATCAGGAACATTAACGATCATTACATTAATGACAATCTATGTGATCGACCAGATCCGTGGTAACGAAACACAGTTTCCATATATCATCCTGCTGTTTGTTGTATGTATCCTTGGATATTTATGGTATAATGCAACACCAAGCCGTCTGATGATGGGAGATGCAGGAAGCCGTGCAATGGGAATTTTTATTAGTATTGCAGTGCTTAAGACAGGAAGTCCGTTCTTATTCTTATTAGTAGCGTTAATCCTGATCCTTGATGGTGGTTTAGGACTTTTAAAGGTGGCATTATTAAGATTTTTAAAGATTCATATTTTTGAAAATACAACCATGCCGCTTCATGATCATGTTCGCAAAAAGATCGGATGGTCTAATACACAGACAGTTTTCAGATTTGCGATCATTCAGATCGTTATTTCAATTGCAACAGTTTATCTGATTCTCATTTAAGGTAAATAAAATACATAAGGTGCAGAGCTTCGATGTCTGCGCCTTTTAACGTTTTACTTCCATAAAGTGCAGAAGTATGTTATAATAATTAGAAAAAATGCATTGCAGGAGGACAGATACATGATTCAATTATTTTCAGAAGGTGCATATCTTGTAGACGGAATAACTTTAGTAAAAGAATCTGAAGCCGGAGCTTTAAAGCAGCTTGTCGGTGAAAAAGTATCCAAAGAGGATGCTGCGAAAAATACCATTGCATATGGTATTTTGAGAGATCACAACACATCCGGAAATATGGAAAAACTTCAGATCAGATTTGATAAATTAACATCCCATGATATTACGTTTGTTGGAATTATCCAGACAGCAAGAGCATCAGGAATCGAAAAATTCCCGGTACCATATGTCTTGACAAACTGTCATAACAGTCTGTGTGCTGTTGGTGGAACGATCAACGAAGATGATCATATGTTTGGCTTAACAGCTGCAAAGAAATATGGTGGAGTTTATGTACCACCTCATCAGGCAGTTATTCATCAGTTTGCAAGAGAGATGTTAGCAGGCGGTGGAAAGATGATTCTTGGATCAGACAGCCATACTCGTTATGGAGCACTTGGAACCATGGCAATGGGAGAAGGGGGACCAGAACTTGTAAAACAGCTTCTTAACAGAACTTATGATATCAACATGCCTGGAGTAATCGGAATTTATCTAAAAGGTAAACCAGTCAAAGGAGTCGGGCCACAGGATGTTGCACTGGCAATTATTGGAGCAGTATTTGAAAAAGGTTATGTAAATAATAAGGTTATGGAATTTGTCGGACCTGGTGTGTCTAATTTAAGTGCAGATTTCCGAATCGGTGTCGATGTTATGACGACAGAGACAACATGTCTGTCTTCTATCTGGAGAACAGATGACAAGATCAAAGAATTTTATGAGATTCATGGAAGATCTGAAGACTTTAAGGAATTAAATCCTGGAAAAGTTGCTTACTATGATGGAATCGTGGAAGTTGACTTAGATAAGATCAAACCAATGATCGCTATGCCATTCCATCCAAGTAATACATACACGATCGAAGAGGTGAATGCAAACCTTGACGATATTCTTGCGGATGTAGAAAAACGTGCATTAGTAAGTTTAGATGGTGCAGTTGACTATTCTTTAAGAGATAAAGTCCACGATGGAAAACTTTATGTAGATCAGGGAATCATTGCAGGATGTGCAGGTGGTGGATATGAAAATATCTGTGCAGCGGCTAATATCTTGAAAGGAGCAAGTATTGGTTCTGATGAATTTACATTAAGCGTATATCCTGCAAGTACACCAATTTATATGGAACTTGTGAAGAATGGAGCAGTTGCAGATCTGATGCAGACAGGTGCGATCGTTAAGACAGCATTCTGTGGACCATGTTTTGGTGCTGGAGATACACCTGCAAATAATGCGTTTAGTATTCGTCATTCAACAAGAAACTTCCCGAACCGTGAAGGTTCTAAACTTCAGAATGGCCAGATTTCTTCCGTTGCATTAATGGATGCACGTTCCATCGCAGCAACAGCAGCGAATAAGGGATTCCTTACACCTGCAACTGACCTGGATGTGGAATATAAAGGACAGACTTATCATTTTGATAAGAACATTTATGCGAACCGTGTCTTCGACAGCCGTGGTGTAGCAGATCCATCGGTAGAGATTAAGTTCGGACCAAATATCAAAGACTGGCCTGCAATGGCAGCACTTCCGGAAAACTTACTTCTGAAAGTGGTATCTGAGATCCATGATCCGGTCACCACAACAGATGAACTGATTCCATCCGGTGAGACCTCATCTTACAGATCCAACCCTCTGGGACTTGCAGAATTTGCATTGTCCAGAAAAGATCCTGCTTATGTAGGCCGTGCGAAGGAAGTACAGAAAGCTGAGAAAGCAATTGAAGCAGGACAGTGTCCGTTAGAAGTATTAGATGAACTGAAACCGGTTATGGATAAGATCCACGAGACATATCCGGAGACAGGAAAAGGTAATCTCGGAATCGGAAGCACGATTTTTGCAGTAAAACCGGGAGATGGTTCTGCAAGAGAGCAGGCAGCATCCTGTCAGAAGGTACTCGGCGGCTGGGCAAATATTGCGAACGAATATGCAACCAAGAGATATCGTTCGAACCTGATCAACTGGGGTATGCTTCCATTTATCACGGAGGAAGATCACGAGAACTTAAGCTTCCGTAACGGCGACTATATCTTCGTGCCGGAGATCAGAAAAGCAGTGGAAGATAAGAATGCCGAGATCAAGGCTTATGTGGTTGGAGATTCTCTGAAAGAGATCACGCTGAAGCTTGGTGATATGACCGATGCAGAAAGAGAGATCATCCTGAAAGGATGTCTGATCAATTATTATAGAGGATAGGCAGTAAATAATAGTATAAATTACAGATGCGGACAAAAAAGCACTCCGGGAAGGTTTAGGTGACCTTTCGGAGTGCTTTTTATTGCCAGTGCATTCGAAAGAAGCTGTCAGTGGCAGGTCCTGAAGATTGGCATGTGTTCGTGAAGAACTGATCAAGTAGGGCGACGAACTCTTAAGCCAGAGCAATGAACCACATACAGATCTGGTGCAGAAAGAAGTGGTCGGTGAAGACGTGAAGATGAGCCTCATCCTTGCACATGCGGAAGACCAGATGATGAGTACGGAAGTATTCAAGGTTCTGGCAGAAGAAATGATTGAACTTTATAAAAAAGTGAACAAATAAATTAGAATTATTTTAATAACCTTTTTTCTCTCCAATATAAACAAAAAAATATGATATGATACATGCAACAGAATTTGAAGCAAAAGACTCTTATATATAGATAATATATATAAGAACAAAAAAATTATAAAAACTCATATCTGAGGGAGGGCACGATATGAAATGCAGTGTAAAGAAATTCTCGGAAATGTACGAGGCTGCCTACCGCGATCTGTACCGTTATGCACTGTGCCTGATGAAGGACCCGCAGGAAGCAGAAGATGCAGTAAGTGAAGCGGTCGTTACAGCTTACGAGAATATACATAAATTAAAAAAAGAAGAAGCATTCCGCAGCTGGATTTTTACGATTCTTACCAATAAATGTAAGAAGAAATGGAAGAAAGTTTCGAAAGAATCTTCGGAAAGAGAAGAAGAATTTCCAGAGCAGTCCACGTTACCGGATTATGATCTGGCGATTGATGTAAGGAAGGCTTTTTTCGTATTGTCTGAAGAGGAACAGATCTTAGTGGGTCTATCTGTATTCGGTGGATATTGCAGCCAGGAGATTGGAGAGATGATGAAACTGAATCCGAATACGGTGCGGTCGAAGCGCAGCCGGGCACTAAGGAAGATGGAATGTGTGCTGGACGGATACAGAGAACATATGATGCGGTAGAAGGGAGTGAAAAATGTATGAAGCGTGAGAATGAATATGAGAAAACCGGGTATAAAAAAGAGACAGGTTCTGAAGAGTATCAGAAAAATGGGAAAAAACAGAATGAATACTGTGAACAGAATATAGTAGACCAGATTTTACAAATGTCGGAAGATACAGAAGTTCTGAATCGTCTGAAGCCGGAAAACATAGCAAAATTATTAGAGAATAAAAAGCAAAAGAAGCATTTCCGCCCGTACCAGATCGGACTTGTAGCGGCAG
>OGQS01000948.1_pt1 | contig 18106 bp, 17 predicted proteins | sample 1553331 | NCBI WGS metagenome assembly OGQS01 (sample SAMEA2580012, study PRJEB22360) | human gut metagenome | biome: human gut; feature: human-associated habitat; material: faeces | place: Denmark | collected 2008/2010
TCCTGACTCATACATATCAATCATACATTCGCAGTTTTTCCCTGCCATATATTTTGATATAAGCTTCTTTTCTGTTGTTCGGAAATATTCTTCATCATCACATATTGCAATCGACAACATCACATTCACCTCCTCAGACACAGATTTCCCGGTTGGCACGCAGGGTGTCTATACAGCATCATTACCATGTATGGAGAAATGCACAGAATTCCATACTTTTTGATTATGCGCACCTTTATTCTGCTACATTCTTTGATTATGCGCAATATTAATTTCATTGTCATCTAATATTCTTCATGATATGATATACTTGGTTTTTAAGAAATGATGTATACAAGGAGACAGGTATATGGTAGATCTGAACATTCCCGTCGGCGTTTCGGATTTTGAAAAGCTTAGGGAAAATAATTATTACTATATCGATAAAACCGGATTTATTTCTAAATTACTACAGACGAAATCTGCTGAAGTAACCTTAATTACACGTCCCCGGCGTTTTGGGAAAACACTTGGCATGCGTATGCTGGCAAGTTTTTTTGATATTCGAAAAGACAGCCGAACCATATTTGAAGGGCTGGAAATTTCCAAAAATACTGCTTTATGTGATGAATGGATGAATCAGTACCCAACCTTGTTTTTATCTTTTAAAGATGTGGATGGACTTACCTTTTCCAGTGCCTGCGACATGCTGATGTACACCATCTCCGATTTATACCAGCAGCACCTTTATCTGTTAGAAAGTGATTCTGTAAACGATTATGATAAAGAAATCATACATCATATTGCAGAACGCAAAGCCACTGTCTCTGAGATCAAACAAAGTCTTGTATTGCTGACAAAAGCTTTGGCTTCTTATTATGCAAAACCAGTCATCCTGTTGTTAGATGAATACGATGTGCCAATTGCAAAAGCCAGCTCTAATGGATACTATGACCAGATGCTTGAGATTATCAAAGGAATGCTCAGTACTTCCTTAAAAGATAATGCTGCCCTCCGGTTTGCAGTGATCACCGGATGCCTTCGGATTGCAAAAGAAAGCATTTTTACCGGGACAAATAATTTTGTATCTGACACCATTACAGATTGCCGTTTGAATGAATATTTTGGATTTACACAAAAGGATGTAGAACAGCTTCTGCGGGATGCCGATGCCATGGAACATTCCGAAGATTTGAAATTCTGGTATGATGGTTATCACTTTGGAGATGTCGATGTCTATTGTCCGTGGGATGTCATGAATTATATGCGTGATCTGCAATACAATCCCGATGTCAGGCCGGCAAGTTACTGGAAAAACACCAGTGATAATGCTATTGTTCGTTCTTTTATTGATTATGCCGGAAATACCATTACCCGGAAATTGGAAACCCTGCTTTCAGGCGGATATATTACACAACAGATTGATGAAAATCTTACTTACGACTATCTGCATTCTTCCGAAGACAATCTCTGGAGTATTCTTTATCTCACGGGTTATCTGACGAAAGCCCGCGATGCAGATCTCCCTGAACATTTGCCGGATGGTATATCCGCACTGATGATTCCGAATGCAGAAATCCGGGAAATTTTTGAGACAACCATTTTAAAATGGTTTCAGGAGAGCGCCCTGACCTGGAACCGTGAAACTCTGTTTCATGCCGTATGGAATCAGGATGCAAAGACAATTTCTATTGAAATGACAAAACTTCTGCGCAAAACAATCAGTTACCATGATTACAAAGAAGATTATTATCATGCTTTTTTAGCTGGCATATTTGCCGGAGCCGGTTATATGGTAGACTCCAATAAAGAACATGGGGAAGGACGCAGTGATGTGGTTGTGTACGACTCCCTCAATGGCCGCGTTGCTGTCTTTGAAGCCAAGTACGCCAAATCTCTCAACGATTTAGACACCGCATGTGAAAAAGCTGTGCAGCAGATGGATGATCTCATGTATGCCAAATCCTTTGAAGATGATTATGATGAAGTCATTTGTTATGGGATTTCATTCTATAAAAAACGCTGTGTTGTGAAGAAAAAATAATTCAAATTATCAGTTGTAAAACACCTCTGAAAAAGAAACGCCAGATCCGGCAGATGAAGCCTGTTCTGGCGCTTCTTTGCAGATTTATCCTTATCCGCACTCGCGCAATAAATTTCTTTCCTATTTTTGTAATCTCTTCGGTAACCAGCTTCATCTGGTGTCGAATTATCCTTCGAATAATAATAAAGCCCATATCCCTGCTTTACCAATGCCTCTGCTACAAAATTTTCATAAAGCGCACCTTTATAAATGCCAAGATTTTTATTTGCACGCAAGTCAATTTGTGATTCATCGTCCAGACTTGCCACCAATAATCCGGTATCCGAAATATATACTTTATATTTGCTTTCATCCACATTTCCTTTTAATGGCAATTCCGGAAATTGCAAACATTCACATACATTAATAAGCCCGGCATCTTTCAACCACTCTACACATTCCATATAATCCTTAGATCTTCCGCCCTTAGAGACTTTCGAATATTGAAATTTTTTATTTTCTTTAGCAAGCTGTGCTGGAATTGACCGATATACACTCAGAATTTTCGCCTTATCCAGCCCTTGTGCATACTTTACAATATCATTTTCATAATCTACCAATTCGTTTTCTTCAAAATGTTTCGTCGGATCAATCCTGCTGATCAGCTTGATAATATGTTCTGCTGAAAACCCTTCCTCAACAATAACTTTATAAGATGGCTCTGTAATAAAGTTGATCTCAATTACATTTTTATGAGCGATTTTTTCTTCAAAATTACATTTTCATGAGCGAATTATATTGATTTTTTACATTTTTATGAGGAAATTTACTTTTTTCAAGAGTCTATCTTGATCGTTTCTATCAATTTTTCTGTTGTTTAATTAGGCAAATGTTAATTTTTTACCAACTGTAACGCATACCTGCATAAAAAATCGATGGCTTAGAATACATTGTTCCAAGCCATCGTAAAAAGCTTACTATTCTGTCTATTCTGCCGTATCCGACTTCACATGATTTTCTTTGATATCCCATGTAATCGTATATTCTTTTCCCAGAACTTTTTATCCTTTATTATTCATTTTTCTTACAAACCTGCCGGATCAGCTGAATCAGTGCCACCACTGCCAATGCTATATGCCCATAATCATCACAAGAAAACCCGTCTTTCTTCTTAAAAGCCCAGATTTTCATCCACCAGAATAATCTGAAACCGTCCTTTGACCCTGCTGAATCGGGTTGTCAGAATCTGACAGCAGATGCACTGTGGACTTTTACAGTCAAAACAGCTTCCGTTTTTGGAACATGGTGTGTCAATGCCAAATCGCTGTGCATTAATCGGTGCCGCCTCATTCCGCGCACGGTGCAGGGCGTCTTCCTCGGATTTTACGACTTTGTTCATACCCACAATCAGCAGAACATGCTTTGGTCCATAGGCATACGCAGCCACGCGATTGGCGTTTCCGTCAATATTGATAAACACGCCATCCTCGCTCATGGCATTGACACTGCCCAAAAAATAATCTGAGCTGAATGCTTTCCGCGCAATCTCCTCTTTTTCCTCCGGGGTTTTTACTTTATCCCGGTCATAAAATTCATAATCACCGTTGGAAACGGCATCGTAGAGACCACACTCCTTTACAGAAGTTGCACCGCCCATGTTGATACTGCTGCCCTTCGGGATCAATTCGAGTGCTTTCTTTACCGCTTCTTCTTTTGTCTCTACATAATATGCTTCCATGTTGCGGGAGTTAAGTGCCGCCACAACACGCGCTCCCAGCTTCTTATTTCTCATTTTTCTTACGTCCATTGTGTAAACCTCTTTTCCAAATAGCTACGCTATGATTTCATACTGCATCAGTTCATATTTGAGTCTGCTTCCCTCCATTATTTCCGGTGGAAGCAGTGCCCGTGCCACAAGTTTCAGATCATCACTTTCGATATCTGTCCTCTTTAAATTTGCATAATCGCCGTCAATACTGACAACTTCATAATACCATGTTTCCATATGTCACCTCCATTTTTAATCTCACAGGCTGCTTAACGGTGCTACATGAATATGATGTTTTACATATTTGTTGATCCCCTGTACCAGTCCGTCCGCAAGTTTTTGCAATTTCCTGTCACTATGATCCGAACACTGGTTGCCCAGTTCAATATCAACGGAAGGAATTGTACTGTACGAAGTCTGCGTCAGATCAATCTCCGTAGCACCGGTTCCGTTTATTTTAATCTTTTGGGAACGCAGCCCCTTGATCAGTGATTTTCCCAATGCGTCATGTTCTTCCCAGTAAGATGCGACCGGACGCATTTTTTTGAGTTTTTCGGGAACAGAAGCATAAAAGCATCCTTTGTCGTAAGAAAGTCCATCGCTGTCCCAATGCAGCGCAATATGACAATCCGCTACATTGTTACATATGACGGTACGCGCCACGTTATCCAGCTGTGCATCCTTTCCATCCCGGACCATGAGCACATCATACCCCTCTGCCAGCAGTTTCTTTTTCAGAATCCATGCCATACGAAGCGTCACATCACGTTCTGCCGTTCCGTCCCGAAATGCCATTCCATCTGAAACCGCCACTGCTTTCACAGAGCCTGCCGCTGTCGTTCCTCCGGTCACCTTTGCAGAGCCATCCGGATGACACAGCGTTTTGACCGATGAACCGCCTTTCGTCCCATGTCCCGCATTGACTGCAATCACAATGTCCTTCCGGTTCTTTTTCGCCTTGTACATAACGGCATAGCCCGATGTAATTCTGGCATGATCCGCATATTTCCAGGAAGAGTCCAGATAAATTTTCTCCTTCCCCTTCGCATATCCGCATATCGGGAAACTGATGACCATCAAAAATACAATTAGAAATACTATCCCCTTTTTCATATACACTCCTCTTTCTAAACATTCGACAGTTTTTATCCCCCTGTAGGAGCAAAATATCTTTTCACTGTCTTTACTCTACCTCATTTTTTATGGTAACACAAGATAAAATCCCCGTGTCGTTGCATTTCAGTGCCTTTAAGAGTATCATTACCATGATACGAATTTTAGGAGGATAAATTTATGAAATTAAAAACAAGACAAATCACTGTTACAGCAATTTTACTCGCAATCTGCATTGTAAGCCAGTTTTTCAAAAACCTGAATGTATACATCACAGGCCCGATCATCAATGCCGCTCTGATTTTAACCACGGTATACGCTGGTCTGGCCTGTGGCATCATTTTAAGCGTGATCACTCCAATCACTTCCTTTTTCATCACCGGAAGCCCGATTATGGCAGCCATTCCTGCAATGTTCCCATGTATTATGATTGGAAATATCATTCTCGTTCTGGCAGTTGCCCTGCTCCGCAGTAAATTCGGTAAAAAAGCCGGTTTGCCCGTATCCATTGTAATTGGCGCTGTATTAAAGGCTCTGTTTATGGGAATTTTGATTTCTCTTATCATTCTGCCGAATATGCTCCCGGCAAAAATGCAGCCAATGTTACATGTCCTGCAGCTTCAATTTTCTGTCACACAGTTAATTACCGCTCTGATCGGCGGGGTATATGCTATCATCATTCTTGCGGTACTGCGTAATACCTCTCTTGGTGAGCAGGCGTAATCCCACATTACATAAATTAACGCCCCGGCAGCTACAACTACCGGGGCGTTTTATGTACCTCTCCAAAGTACCAGTTCTTTTTATTTTCTTTGTTTACTCTACATTTTTCAAAGCCTGATCCATCGGAATCTTCTTGATCCTCTGGAAATCAAATATCATAACGATCAGATATCCGACCAGCACAAATCCAAACATTTTTGCATAACCAATCGGTGTTACGCGAAAAGCGAACCAGCCGCTGTAGGAAAAGAGCATCATCCGCCATGCCGCGGCCATAACAAGTGTTCCAAGAATCACACTGATGAGATCCGCGATTACAACCACAATACTCGTCGAAAGCAGATACAGACTCGCGATCTCTTTGTTTTCGTACCCAAGGATTTTTGTCATGGAAATTGCATTCTCATTCTTTTCAATGATCAGCTTTGTCAGAAGATAGATCATAACGGCTGCCAGAAGGATACACAGTACCTGAAAATATGTCATGTAAGAACCCATGGAATGATCCAGCTGATCTGCCATTTTTGTAATATCATGGATTGTAATGGTTGTTGCAATGTTATCCTCATCAATATCGGTAATTTTACTGTCGGATAAGAATCCGCTGAATTCATTTTCCTTCAGTTCAAATACTTTTCCGTAATTGTCAATGGACATAAAGACCGCAAGGCTCTGGGATTTATGATACAGTCCTGCTACTTTAAACTTATAAGATTTGTTCTCATACTTTTCATCCAGCGATACCGTATCGCCGGCTGCAAGCCCATATTTATCGGCAAACGAAGCGGAAATATAAACTTCGTTTTTCTTAAGGGAACTTAACTTTTTAATCTTTACATAGTTACTGTCATCCGCGATTCCGTATACGGAAATTTCCTCATCGATCGCATCACTCTTTTTTACAAGTGATGTCATGTTAAACTTTTCGGCATCTTTGTTTTCCGTTGTAATCCGTTTATTATCGTCATCTTCATAGGATTTAAGCACATACTGGTATTTTGCAAACATCATGCCATCCGTGTTGCTCTTATAATAATCAAGCGTATCCGGCATGCCCACTGCCATGGCAAGCATGACCATGATAAAGAAAATACCGACAAATAAAATCAGGTAATTTGTGACATTCTGGAACATGATCCGCAGGCGGAACCGGCCAAAAAAGCTCCATCCCGGCAGACGCATGGCTTTTTTATTCTTTGTCTTTTTCAGGTCATGACGCAGAAACTGCAGTGGTGTATGCTGCATCATGCGCACGATCACAATCAGGTTGACAACCAGCATCAGGATCACCGGAACCACCGTGGTCTTAAAGAATGCATCCGGATTCCAGATCGTGTAATACGTTGGCAGACTGTAACTGTTGTAATACATCGACACAACAATATTTTTAAACACCGTATAGCCGAGTATATTTCCGACAATCGCAGCCAGCAGTGTTACAATAACCGGCATGGACAGATAGTGCTGCACCAGCTCTCTTTTCGTGTAACCGGACGCGCGCAGTGTTCCGATCGCGGAGGACTCTTTTGCAATCGTATTGCTGATCGTCACGGCAAAGATAAATGCGATGATTACCACAAGGATATCCAGCAGCACACCGCCCATGGCTTTGTCCGATCCCATATCATCGGTTGCAAAATTGATCGCCGGATTTCCGTATTTCGGTGTGTAATCTTCGAGCTCATTGTCCGCAACAACCACCTGTGTGAGCAATGCACGCATAAAATTATCAGAGCGTGTTTTTTCCCCGGCCTCATCCGCAGGCTCCGTTTCATATTTCCATGCATAAGTATAGTGAATACTCTTGTGCAGCCGGTCAAAACCGTCCTGTGTCACCATTGCCACATCAAATTTCAGTGCATCAAACATCAGATCTGTGGTCTTTTCATGTAAGGTGGAGTAATTGACATACGCAAGCAGTCCCACAACCTTATAAGTCTCTCCGGAAACTGTGACGGTATCTCCCACCTTTATTCCGACATTGTCGGCATGCATACGGTCAATGGCAATTTCATCCGCCTTCTGTGGAAAACTTCCCTGCAGCATACATGCCAGGTTGATATCCTTTGTCTTTGCAAATACGCGGATCGTTCCATCCTTTTTCCCGTCGTTATTATAATCTTCTTCCTCATTTCGGAAAAAGTTTTCATACAATGTTGTCTTTGTTGCCTTAAAATCCGGATCGTTTAATTTATATTTTTCTTCCGCATCCGCATATTTGTCTTCGATCTTGTCCTGTGCCTTTTTCCAGGCTTTGTCGTAGGCTTTTTTGTAGGCCTTATCATACGCCTTTTTGTAGGCTTTTTTATATGCTTTGTCGTAAGCTTTTTTATATGCCTTGTCGTAGGCCTCATCATACGCCTTGTCATACGCTTCGCTGTAGGCTTTGTCATGTGCCTCGTTATATGCACTGCTGTATGCACTGTCATACGCTTTTTTATATGCCGGAGCATAAGCCTTACTGTATGCACTGTCGTAAGCTTTTTTGTAGCTTCCGTCTTTTTTTGCCTGTGCTACCGCAGTATCCAGCATCTGCCCCGCTGTCTGTGCATCCATCCCCTGTGCCAGCAGGGATTGTTTTACCTGCGCTGCAAACTGTGCGTCAAACTGCTTGACAAATGTTGCATCGAAACTCTGTTTAAATTTCGGATCAAACTCCTTCTTAAAAGATGACGCAAATTTTGCCGGAAACGATTGCTCAAACTGCTTTTTAAATTCTTTGTCAAAGGATTTCTTAAACTGTTCTGGAAATTTTTTATCGAATTCTTTCTTAAATTTATCCGGAAACTTTTCGTCAAATTTTTCCTTAAATTTTTTCGGCAGTTTTTTATCCAGTTTCTTTTTTGCTTCATCCAGATAATACTGTTTGACATCCGCTTTTTCACCGGTCTCAATTGCCGAAAGCAAGGTGGCATCTGCCTGTTTTTTTAGCTCAAAATGACCGTCTTCCTGTTTGTATTTTGTCACGCCTTCGTTTGCCGAAGTAATCATACTCTCGTTTGCCACATACATACCGGACACAAAGCCGATCGTGAGCACAAGAAACAGGAATACAACCAGATATTTTTTCCAGTCCCCGATCAGTTCCTTCGGTATTCTCCTGATCAGGGGATTTTTGATTTTTTTCTTTTTCATAGCAGCCCCCTTACCATTCCAGATCTTCCGCGGATACCTTGTTTGTATTGATGTCGTTGTGGCGCACCGCACCGTCACGGAGCTTGATCACATGGTCTGCCATATTTTTGATCGCCTCGTTATGTGTAACCATAATGATGGTATTTCCGTATTTTTTGTTGACCTCCTCAATCAGCTTTAAGATCTCCTTGGAAGTATTGTAGTCAAGTGCTCCCGTCGGCTCATCACAGAGCAGGATATCCGGATTTTTTACAATCGCACGCCCGATGGAAACACGCTGCTGCTGGCCTCCGGACAACTGGTTCGGCAGTTTGTAGCGGTGCTCGTAAAGTCCGAGCGTATGTAACAGATCATCAATATCAAGGGCGTTATCCGACAGATATGCCCCCACTTCAATATTTTCTTTTACATTTAAATTGGCGATCAGATTATACATCTGGAATACATAGCCGAGATGTTTTCTGCGGTACTGTGTCAGTTTTTTCTCACTCATATCCTCTAACTTATCGCCGTTGATATTGATGTAACCGGAATCGGCGTTATCAATGCCTCCGATAATATTGAGCAGTGTGGATTTTCCGGAACCGGATGGTCCTAACAGCACACAGAACTCCCCCTTTGCAACGGAAAAATTCATGCCGCGGAGTACTTCCTGACGCGTCTGTCCGCTTCCGAATCCTTTCTTTAAATCTACAATTTCCAAAAACTTCTTTTCTTCTTCTGACATAGAAACTCCCTTTCTTTTTGGTTTAACTTTTCATACTAATATTAGTTTCATCTAACCCCTGGTTCTTTTTTTAGGTCTCCCGCAAAAAGCGAAAGACCCATGCTTCTTTTCTGAACCTTTTGTCCAAACGCGGACGATCTGTAATTCTTTTCCCGACCTTCCGTCAAAACATGCGGACAGCCTACGGTCTGACGAGTCCGTACCAGCCTGCCAGCAGATATTTTACACCTTTTTCCGCAAACCGCAGTGCTTCTTCCTCGTCATCAATGTGCGTTACCATAAATATAAACATATCGATCTGTGAATGGGACATCCAGTGTACAACGCTTTGTTCCACCATCGGCACATGGTAAGCTTTGCACATCGCTTCACAGATAAATGCATTGTGCTCATCCATCTGGTCGACCAGCCGGTCCGGCATATGTTCCATGCTTGATCCCTGCGCTTTTGTCAGCACTAAAAGCACTTCATCCCGGTAGGTGTACAGTTCATGGACAACCTGTGCGACTGCTTCAAAATCGCTGCTGTCATCATGCTCTTTTGCCTTGCCGCTCTCCATCTCCCTGACTTCAAAAGAAAAATGCTCCCGCAGAATTTCATTGAGCCGATCCATAAAATTTCCTACCACCTCACAGAACAGATCGTCCTTGTCCTGAAAGAAAAAATACAGTGCCCCTGTGGTCACACCCGCCTTCTGGCAGATTCCTCGGAGGGATGCCCCCGCAAACCCTTTCTCCATAAATTCTTTTTTGGCACATTGGATCAGGTGTATCTTCGTCTCGCTGTCATGTATCTTCTTTCCTGCCATGGTACGCTCCCTGTAAATAAAAATGCAACATAACGTTGTTATGTTAGATAACACCGTTATGTTACATCATTCCCATGTCTATGTCAATAGAAAAACTTATGCATTTTTCTGTTTGTGTTTATCATAAGCTGCAAACATGCCGGCAAGCAGTGTTCCGGAAATAGAATGCCAGGTGCAGGAAACTGCGCAGATGATCGCAGACTCCGGTGTTGCGGAAAACTGTGCGGTCGTTGTGGCAAGGTTTGTTGCCAGTCCCGCATTCTGCATGCCAACTTCGATGGCAATGGTTCTCTTTTTGGCGGTATTCATGCCAACAAGTTTTCCTGCTCCATAACCAAGCAGATAACCAAGTCCATTGTGAAGAAAAACAGCTACAAAGATTACAGCTCCGGATTGGAAGAACTTCGCGCCCTGGGAAGATACCACACCACCGACAACACACGCCAGCCCCAGTACTGCCACACCCGGCATAATTTTCTGTAACTCACTGAACATTTTCTTTTTCCCCAGCAGATAGTTTAAAAGGAAGCCCAGTGCTACCGGAAGAATAACCGTTTCCACAATGGAAACAAGCATTGGCAGTGCCTTGATGGAAATATTGGTTCCGCTTGCCAGAAGAGAAACCATAAGTGGTGTCATGATCGGGGAAAGAATCGTGGATACGGTTGTCATTCCCACGGAAAATGCCACATCTCCACCACAGAGATACGACATGATATTGGATGACACACCACCCGGACAACAACCCACCAGAATGAGTCCCAGTGCAATGCCGGCAGGAAGATGCAGCACTTTCGTCAGTGCGAATGCCAGAAACGGCATAATCAGATACTGTGCCAGTGCACCAACACAGATATCGAATGGTCTCTGTGCCAGAATCTTAAAATCCTGCGTTGTCAGTGTCAGACCCATACTGAACATAATAATACCGATGATGATCGACTGACTTGTAAACTTATTGGAAACCGGATCGGTAAATAACTGATGGTTTACCCATCCCATCATTCCCGGAACGATAAATGTTACTACCGCAATTGCAATTACCACAATTGATGTGTAGTCCGATAACCATTTGCTGAGTTTTTGTAGTGCTTTCATAAACTTTTCCTCCTTGGTCTGTTCACTGAAAAACGAATTCAGACATTAAAAAAGCCCCTTCCCAGATACTACTCTGGAAAGGGACGAATAAAATCCGCGTTACCACCCTGATTCCACAGAAAAACTCTGTGACACTTCACATACCAACATATGCTATCCCATAACGGAGGAAACCGGCGAAGTTTACTCACAGTTGTCTGCTTTCAGCCCGCTTCTTAGAGAGGATCATCCATATCCGGCTACTACCTGTTCGCACCACCCACAGGCTCTCTGAAAATAACGATAAGATACGATGCTGTTCTCGTCAACGAATTTCGGTGAACAATATTTTCTTTTCGATGATTATTATATTCCCCTGTACAGATATGTCAAGGAAAAATTTTTCCACCAACGCTTTTCTGATTGACCTCTCCGTTTGCTCTTATGGGACATACATTACATCTTTTTCTCTATATGTCCCCACAACTTTCCATCAGTCTTTTTCAAAATGCTGATAATCCTTCGAATGTGTCCAATCACCGCCCCAGGTAAATCCATATCTGGTAAAAAGCTTGTAACACAGATCATCGTGATCGATCTTGTGCGGAAAATCCCCACTCCGGTCAACATACGCTTTTGCATTTGCAGGCTCAATCGACAGCTTTCCGTTGACGGTTTTTACATAGGGGTTATAAAGTGTATTGATGTCGACTGCCATGCCCAGACCGTGTTTTGAGATTTTTGTCGTGTGGGAAATGAAACGGAAATTAAACGCAGAGGAATTGTTATCGCTCATGGATGCCTCATCATCCGCATCGTATTCATCCACCAGCCGGACTTTTTCAATGGGATATTCTGCCTCATACAACTGCCTGAAAATGGCAAGGACATCCTCTGCAATGGCTTTATTTACCACAAGTTCTCCCTCTTTTGTCTGACCGTCAAACCCCATGTGGAGCACATGAAGATAGCGGAGATCTTCCCGCGGTACGGTACAATCTGCCTTGTATGATTTTCCCTGCATCTTCTCAAAAATATCGTCCGGGATTTTGGAAATATAGAACGCTTCCTCTGTGATACTTTTGTTCATGTTTTGTTTTTTCTCACTCAGTTCTGTCCCTGAAGTCCTGTGATCCTGTTCTTTTTCACTGTTCTCCTGATCCGCAACCTCAGACTTTTTTGTGTTTGATTTTTCCGGATGCCGGATCAGACGGCTTCCGGTTACGACTGCGGCGGCTGCAAGTAACACGGCCGCAGTGATGATCATTCCTTTTTGTTTTTTCACCAGTTTCTCCTTACTGACACGTTTCCCTTTTCTGTAAACATAAAAAATTCATCCGCTTCAACATGATAACACCGCTAAGCCTACGCTATCGAAAAAAGTGTCATGTGAAAGCCCGAAGGCCGCATTTCTGCACGGATGAATTGTGTATATTTTAGCACTGATTTTTGGGATTTGCTATATTTTCATAACAAAAAATGCATTTTTCTTTTAATGCACCCTCGAAAAATAATCCATCAGAATTCCCTTAATATGATTATACCTTCTGGCATAAGAATTTTCCACCCGTATAATCTCCATATTGTGTGCCTGACAGATGGCATTTTTCTTCCGGTCACGCTCCTGCACCACCGCATCCTCGAAATGCTCTTTCCCGTCAAGTTCGATTGCCAGAACCGGCAGTTCCTTTTTTCCCTGTTTTTCGTACACAACAAAATCAAAGCGCCCCATATAAAACAGATCATCATATGTCATGTTGTCCTGAAACACCTGCGATATGGCAACTTCTTTGTGGATCACATACTTACTCTGGGAAAGCCAGATATTTTCAAGCGCATGCGTCAGGTTTTCGAGAAACGCATTTTCGGTAGCGGTAGAAAACGGCTGGATGCCAAGTGCACGGGAACTGATATGTTTTTCCGTGATCTCTGACTTCCCGTTGGTTTTGATGTACTGCGCAAGTTCATAAAGATCATCGTCTGCCTGTCCTGCATGCAGACGCTCCAGTTCTTTGCTGTCTGCGAGCAAAACAAGTTTGTCTTTCGCCCGTGAGGTTGCAACATTGATCAGTTCCTTATTATTTTTCAGCCACTGATAGGTACCGGCATTGGTGCGGTCGGACAGTGCCGTGGAAAAAAGCACCACATCCTTTTCATCTCCCTGAAAAGCATGCACCGTTCCACAGACTAAATTTTCGAGGTGGTTTTCTTTGATCGCCTGCTCGATCAGTGCCCGCTGGTTTACAAACGGCGTGATCACCGCGATACTTTTGTCCGTGTTCTGCTTCGCGTATGCAATGACCTCGTCTGCTTCCGCCGGAGATGTATTTTTGATCCCGGCACGATCGCTTTTTACATCTACATAGACAAGCGGCTCCGGCTCTTTGCTTTTTGAACAGATCTGCAGTTTGGAATTGTAATATTTTTTATTGTTAAATCCAATAATTTCTCTGTTGCAGCGGTAATGGCTGCGCAAAAGCACTTCATCACTCACCGCATCACATGCCAGATACGTTTTATAAATCGAATTCTTTCTGTAATCATATTCCTCTGCCACATGATACCGCCGTCGCAGCTTGCGGTTGGTCAGTTCTCCGAGCAGAATAACCGGATTCAGCTGCTGCGGATCTCCCACAAGCATCAGTTTCTCTCCACGGATAATCGGGACAAGAGAGATCGCAACATTGCACTGGCTGGCCTCGTCCATAATGGTCATGTCAAACAGCGGCTCCGGTTCCCCGATCTTATGTGCCGATATGCAGGTAGTGATAATGATTGGAAAAACACGCTGTAGCTTCTTTACATTTTCGGATTTCTGCATGTATTTGTTGAATGCAAGCGCCTGTGCCGCCGGATTTTCACCGGAATCTAAAATCTCCCGCAGTTCCTGATATTTGGGTTCTTCGAGTGTCTTGATATAACGCGCAGACGTATAAAATAAATACTGATAAAATTCTTCTTCGTTGCGGTCGAGAAGCTGCAGAGCATCCGAATCGGAAATTTCGCCAATCTGGTGGATTCTCTGATCGAGCTTCTGCATCTGGTATCCCTGCAGGTCCATCTGAAACGGGAGCAGGTTCATGGCATTTTTGATATGTTCCTGATATTCCATGAGATGCGAAAGTGTCTCTTTCCGCTCCTTTAAATCCAGAATTTCCTCATACTCTTTCAGTCTCGCAGAAAGACGTTTTGCACGGTCAACCCGGTCATCCTTGCGCTTATCGAGCGTGGACTTATATATTTTTACGGTCTGCACCTGATTTCGCAGGCGGTTGATATAGCTGATTGCAGCTTTAACTTTGTCTATATTCCCAAGCCGCAGTACCGGAAACGGAATGGTCTGTCCATGGTACTCAAGATGCGTCAGTTTCTCAAATACATTGTCGATTGGAACGTTATTGTAGGACGCAAATAAAACAGTCGTATTGTTAAAAAACGCCGTTACTATCGTGTTAATAATCGTATTTGTTTTTCCCGTGCCCGGTGGCCCCTGTATGTAGGCAAGCGGATATTTCATGGCGTTGTTGATCGCCAACAGCTGATCCAGATTGATGTTCTGATTGATCAGTGCAATCGGATACGCCTTGGTGCGGCGTGGCCGTTCTAACAATTCCCCGAAGAAGGCTTTGACTGGATAAGTAACCTGCTGCTTTTCAAACATATCAAGTATGGCTTTGTACTCGTCATGCAGATTCAGCACTACATCCATCCCAAGCCCCAGCACATACGGCATATCATCTACGACCGGCTTTTGCCCGCCATGACCGGTAATCGCATCTTTGATTTTTTCCAGATTGTTTTCAAAATCTTCCAGCAGTTCGTACTCGTCCGCATCCAGAAATTTACGCGCATTTTCCGTCTGTCCGTCAATGCCAAACTGTGTGCAGACTGTGATATCTTCATCCGGCTGAAACACTCTGTTTTTCACATCAAGGTTCAGGTTCCGGTATGCCAGAACATACAGCCCCTTCGCCGTGTGAATACTCAATACATTGAGTGCCAGTTTCTTAATTCTTAAATTGGTGCTCTTTTTCTTTTCGTGAGACAGGGAATACTGGAAATTTGACACGACCTCCTGAAACTGCTGATCGTTAAGTGCATACCGTCCGTTTTTCACACGATCCCCATCAATATAATGGATCAGATCATAATCGGTGATGTAAGGCGTCGTATCCATGCGGTTACACAGTTCCAGATAATTTAGTATTTTCAAATTTGCAGAGCTGGAAAAAATAGTTTTATAACGCTCCGGATGCATCTCGATATCTTCGATCAGCTGCCTGTTTTCCGGACAGTACGTTCCTTCAATGACTTCCGTGGACAGAATGGAATCCACAAAAATTTTGTCATATTCCCCCAGTGTATACATTCCAAGGTGCAGGCCATCTACTTTAAGAGTACGTTTTTGGGGATCGAGATCACGGATTCCAATCCAGTATTTTGTAATCTGATCCGCTTTGTTCCGATATTCGATTTTCAGCCACTTTCCCTCATGAATCGCCCGGAAAATGTCCCTGCAAATCTGATTCATACTATGCTCCGTCCTGTTTTACATGATATCTCTATCATTCATTATGATGTTCGGACAGAACCTTTGTCAAGCAAATCCTCAATTCCCTTTGCTGCTCAAAGGATTACTTCTCGTTTCAAAAAACTGGTTGTTATCTATGCGTGCGCGGTTTTTGTCGTTGTACATACTGCTCTGCCGGATTTCTGCATTTTCTTTTTCCTGTTCCGGTGTGTTCTCCGCAAAATATTTTGGTCCTGCGGTAACCGGATCTGCATCCGTTCCTACAAGCATCGCTGATTTATCCGTATAATTTTTTGGTTTCATGACATACCTCCATATTTTTTGTTAGTATGTCCGATTTTTATCCTCTCCACTCCCGTAAGTAAAAGTTTGTAAAAACTTCCGTAACCGGTCTGTCTTCGGATTCTCGAAAAATTCTTTCTTAAATCTTCTTCTAATGGAATATCGTACTCTTTCTCAATTCGTCCGACATCGTTTCCAGATGACCTTTTACTGTTCTTGCAATGATTTCATCATCTTCCACGATAAAAATGCGATACATTGATTTAGTATCTGCCACGCAACCGCTGCTGTTCGCCTTCTTCTCCTGATGCAGAAAAAGATAATCAGCACAGCAATAATCACCAAATAACTTCCCATTGCCTGTCCTCCTGCGTTTCCATCATGAAATCTTATTTCCTGCCTTTGAATACTTTAACGCTTCCTTGCAATATACAGACTGATTTACAATCCAAATCAGGCACACTACAAGAGATGGTAAGAATCCTATGCCAAAAACAAGCGCACAGATGGCAAGCACAATGGACAGAATCGAACAAACTGTGTTTGTGGCGGCGTAAGCTTTAAACGCACACTTGCCAATCATAATTTTTTCGGCTTCATCGCAGCTCTCCATCCATTTCTTTTGAAACTTCGTATCATAGACGGAAGCCGTTTTTTCGGGATTCATCTTTTTGGTGGTATCAACGCATTTCTGCTGGAATATGACCGCTTCGATCATAATGGTCAAGAAACCGATAATGCCCGCAAGAAACAGAGCGCCACTGGTTTCAGTTTTAAAAGTTTCAAATCCGTTGGCATAAGATGCCGCAATAAGGAAGTAAGAGAGGATAAAGGCTGCGCTTGTTACCCAAAGCACGATGGATAGTTTTTCGTCAATCGTATCGGACATTTCCTCATTTTCGCCGTCCCAAGATGCAAGTAGTTTTGTTGCGCTTTGATAAATAGGAACGCAGACCACCGGCACAATTACCGCTGCCGCTAACATCAGCCACGGAGCGATATATGTCCCAAAAAAACATTCCTGCGGTTTTCATTCCGCCCGCCAGCGTGTTCAGCCCGTATTTTGCCGAGCAAAAGCCTATTGTTCCGCCGATAATGAAGCAGATTACCATAATAAGCATAAATTGGGGCAGGGCTTTCCGATTTGCCCTCTTAATTTCATTTTTATCCATTATCTTCTTCCTCCTGTAAATAAAAAACTTCTTCCACCGCGACGCCGCACACTTTTGCAATCGTTAAGGCAAGGGTAACGGACGGCGAATAATCGCCACGTTCAATCAAACTGATCGTCTGCCTTGATACACCGCATAAGCGTCCCATTTCCTGCTGATTAACATTCAGTGCAGCCCTGCGTTCCTTTAAACGATTTCGCAGTATCATATAGCACCTCCGTCTGACAATTTTGCTTGTCTATTTGACAACTTTCATTGTCAAAATGTATTATACTCTTGTCATTCTGATCCGTCAAGGGTAAATTATTGCATATGGTCAAAACAATCAAAACAGTTTCACCCAAAAAAACAAAACACTCAGCTTCTCACCCACTGGAATCCATAAACATCCGATGCCCTGTAATAGTTGTGTGAATCCATTGTTCCAAATAATTTCAAAATCAAAGAAATATACAAGCTTTTGCGTTCCGTACTTATATCATATGCTACGAGTGCTTCAATAATCTCCGGCATGGTAATACTGTGGGTTTCATCCGTCCGTTCCATGTACCACTTTTATCTTTAATCCTACATAATCTGCTATCATCCTCGCAGTCGTTCCGGTTCCGGACAGATTATGTTGCTGTAAAATTTCTTTATTTTCCATACACCATTTTAACATATCCTGTTTTTTTCCGTCATGGGCAATTAATGCTATATTTTTTTGTTTTCCAATCGTCATTGTAAGATATTTAATCATCTGCGTACCTCCATCTGCCATTTCTATAT
>OGQS01000951.1_pt1 | contig 18063 bp, 17 predicted proteins | sample 1553331 | NCBI WGS metagenome assembly OGQS01 (sample SAMEA2580012, study PRJEB22360) | human gut metagenome | biome: human gut; feature: human-associated habitat; material: faeces | place: Denmark | collected 2008/2010
TACCGGGCGGATTCGGGACTTTAACCCGTTAGAAACGTGCGCCGCTAGGCGCACAACCGAAAAGATGGCAGATAGGTTAAGCACCTACCTGCCATCTTTAATCTATATATTTCAGAAATAATGATTAATTATTGTCAGTCTCATATATAGATTTATAACGCTCTCGATCAACTGGAATAATCTCATTATCATTAGCATCTTTATATGTAATAAACTCATCGTATTCTGTAACTGATTTTTCCTCTGAGACAGAATTAATAGAATACATATTCGAATCGTTACACATTACATTTGAATTTGGACCAGAAATTAGTAACGAACCATCCTCTTGTGCATATGCCAAAAAGATATAAATGGAATTTTCGGAAGGCAGTGAATCATTCTCAAACAGATAAATAGCATCTTGTTTTTCTGAAATTCCGCCTTGTTTAACAATAGGAATAGGTTTATCTGTAATAAGTTCACCTTTTATATTTTCGAGAACCTGAATAGTATAATTAGTGTAAGGCGAACCGACCTCCTTAGGATTTCCTTTTTCATCTTCAGTCGTTATAACATTTCGATACTCGGTTCCATCGCAACTGACAACCTTTGCTACAAATACGTAATCACAGATACCAACAGCTTCGCGAATGTTATCAGTATCATATACAAAAGATGCGTGCATCTGGTGGATTGGCAAGTTAGATACATTTGTATTCAGTTGACTTGCATTATTTTTGGATGCACATCCTGTAAAAAACATTCCTACGATAAGAACAATAGACAAAATACCATAGATACTTGATTTTTTCATAGCGTTCTCCCTCCCCTAATAATTATTATATGCGGCATCATATGAATCTTTATCATTTTGAGATAATGCCTGCGTACTAGTATGTCCCGTAATTGCTGCATCCATAACATCTGTTGAAGTACTGTGATCCAACCCTAATGCATGTCCCAATTCATGTGTCGCTACATTCTGTTTTTTACTATTACTATAACCGCTCATATAATAGGTATTGAGTTCAATTTTACCACTAGAATATGTCATGCCTGCCCATCCATTCGAAGCATTGACATCGCTTACGTATACATCTTCTACAACAAAAGCACTGTCTTTTCTGATTACTCCAGATTTATATGCATTCCATGTGGCAGCCCCAGTGTTAATATAACTCATGTAAGTGCTGTTTCCGTCATAGTCTAGATGTTTGCCAGAATCAACAAGATCCCATGTTTGTACATAAGCTTGTGCAAATGCCGTAATAGGAAATAGCATTGCTATAGCCATTAAAGTTATAATGCTATACAATAAATGATTTTTTAAAACAGATTTTTTAAAATGCATACTCCTTCACTCCTTTTCAATCATGTAACAACGGTTATCTTCAATTATTCTTAAAGGTTATCTTTATGAAAATTGAAACGCAACACATACTAGTACACATTATATATCCTGTTAATATTCCTAAAGTACGACATCTTATCATCTCCACTCCATATTATAGATTCTCAGAATACTTAAGATGTAGTAGTATACCTTGAATATAACAAAATCTTTATACTTTTCAATACCTCTATGCATGAATGGTAGCTCACTATGCACAAACGGTAGCATATTATGTTGTGTACCTACTTTATTGATGATAAAATATGACGGAGAATGATTAAAGGAAGTGGTAGCTATGCTATATATTGACTCAATATGGGAATATATTGTTAATTTCTTAGAACTGGCATTGTTTATAATATTTATCCATAAAAAATTGCGTATTCGAGCAAATTATAAACATCAAGCAGTTTTGATGTTTCTTTTCGTATCATTTCAGTTTGCTGTGTTATGCACGCTGAATAAAATGGGAATATCATCCTACATCACTTTGATGTCATCTTGTGTTTTGGACATTGGATATGCAGTATTGTTCTATCGTGATAGTATAATTCGCCGTATCTTTTGGGGCTTTTCGTATTCCATCATTTGCTTAGTTGCAGAACAGATTTCGTTCTTTATTCCCGTTACTCTTTATAAAGGAGCGTCTCTGGAGCTATTATTAGGTGGAACATTACGGAAGCCATATACCATGTTATATTTGGCAATGATAGCTGTTTTTGTCTTGTTATTTCATTCTATTGGAAACAAAGACATATCTCTTTCACCGTTCCAAAAAGTTGCATATATTTTCATCGCAATTTCTGGACTTGCAATCGGGCACTACATATTAAGGCTGACTTTGGAATCTGTTGATAAATTTGGTGATTCATCCTTTTCAGCTAGGCTATCATTGGTTGACTTGTTTTTTATTATTTTATTTTTAGTATTGATGCTATACATATACCAGCTAGGTTATTCAAAAGAAGAAAACATACGATTACTGGAAGAACAAAAGATTTATGAGCTGGAAAGGACTGAGTTCAATAGCTTATCTGAGACAACTGAACGATTACGAAAAATGAAACATGATATGCAGATTTATGTGGATGCAATCAACGTATTAGCAAAAGACAAGAAATGGGATGAACTTATAGCATATACAGAGCAATACCATAACACTCTTGCAACTACGCAAAGTGCCATAGCAACGGGAAATATTGCTATTGACTGCATACTTACCGCAAAACTTGATTATGCTGAAAAACACGGAATTAAGACAGAATATTCTATTATGGCTCCTGAAAATTTTCCGCTTGATTCTGTTGAGCTTTCATCCATACTTGGAAATATATGGAATAATTCCATTGAAGCAGGAGAAAGACTTATAATCTCTGATCCAACCGAGCATCCATACATTTATTTTTATATTAAACCTTACCAGAATATGATACTGATTCACATTGAAAATAATTATGATGGTGTGATAAAAGGTAGCATTGATGGAGACATTTTGAGTGTTAAACAAGGAAAAGAACATGGACTTGGGATAAGACGAGTAAAAGAGCTTGTAGAAAAGGCAGATGGCGTATTGCAGATTACATCTGATAACAAAATTTTTTCCGTACATATTATGATACCGGATAAGGAGAATAACAAACTACTATGAAAATGAAAATAACCATACTTGAAGATTCTGTGATCGAATCAGAACGGCTGAAAAATGGAATAAGAAAATACGGGCAGCAATATGATTGGGATATTGAAATTGACGAATACGAATCGGGCGAAGAATATTTTTCAAAAAATTCTGAAGGCACAACTATACAGGCTTCAGCATTTTTCCTTGACATACAAATGGGGCAAATGAATGGAATTGAGGTTGCTAAACGCCTTCGTGAATCTGGTTATCAAGGTATTATTGTATTTTTAACAGCTTTTAGAGAATATGTATTCCGAGGATATGAAGTCAGAGCTTTAAACTACTTGCTAAAACCCGTCAAGGAAAATACTCTTTTTCTGTGTTTGGATGAAATCGCGAAGGAGTTATCTAATAATACCTACATATACCGAAACAAGCAGGAAATTGTAAGTATTCCCTATGCAGATATATTGACATTTTCGAGCAGATTACATTATGTGGATATATTGACCGTAGACGGCAAATGCTATGAACAAATGTCTACCCTAAATAAGATTATTGTCCATTTGCCAAGTGAATTTATCCGAACCCATCGTTCTTATATTGTAAATATGGCACATATCTATCGTATTACATCAGGAACGATTGAATTGTCAAATCATCTAACTACACAAATCGCACGTTCTTATTCCAAAGACGTGATAAGTGCTTTTGCCAAATATACAACAAGATTTGATACAAGCGGGGATTTTGAATGATTACGAAGTGGGCTACATCTATTGCTAATAAGTTAGCAGAACTATCCGGGGAGGATGTTTCTGCGGATCAATTAGAAATATACATATATGGCTTAGAATGTTTTTTGAATACTTTTATAACCATAGTGTTATTGTTCGTATGGGGAGTTTTATCACATACACTCGGCTATACCCTAATTTGGGTAATTACCTTTTCATTGTTACGACATTATACCGGAGGTGCCCATGCTCCAACGCAGTTAACATGTATCTTAGGCAGCTTTTTTCTCGGTTGTCTTGATAAGTGGGCTATAATCTATTTAAAGCCAACTGTACTAGGATATTTGATACTTGTCCTTATGTGTATATTATTTGCACCTATAAGTAACCATAAAATATGTTTAACCACCAAACAAAAATGGATACATAAACTTATTTCTGTGATAATTGTTAGCATTGGATTTCTGCTGTTTTATAAAATTGGAAACACGAAGATGAATACCACATTGTTTTATTCCTTTTTCTGCGTAATCATTCTTATGATAGTCGAAACAATTAAAAATCTAATGAGACACTTTAAATAGCAGGATGACTTTTCATAAATATTCAAAAAAGATAAAGAATTTGATGGTCTTTATCTTTTTTGAATTTAATTAGATTATCTAGCTCCTCTGTCTGATGGCGAACGATAGTTAAAATCTCTGTCCTGTTCCCGTTTCTGAACTTCTGCCTGTTTTTCTGCCAGCTTTCGATGGATTGAGTTTTCTCCATACTTGGAGTTCCATTCCTTGTTTGCTTTGACATAGGATTCATACTCGGACTTGCCTTGTTTATAGACTTGCAGGAACGCATCTACCGTTGGATATTTGTAATCCTGCACGATATGGGATAATCCCTGCTTCATAATCTTAATCGTTTCTGCGTATTTGTTAGACTGTGCCTGCAATTCCTTTCGTTTCTTTCCTTGGAATAATCCTGTACAGTTCTTCAAATCCTCGTCAATAAGGTCTTTTTTCACTTCCTGCGTATGAATGGCTCTGTTTTGTCGTTTAAGTTTCTCCATAATCTCTTCAAGTCGCATCTCATAATCGTGTGCCAGCTCAGACATTCTTGGTCTTGGCGGAATAACGGTCTTTTCTGCGGTAGTAGTAGCAGGTGCTTTGAATGGTTGGGTCACAGCAGGAATTGTCTGATTGTCTGTCTGTGTAACGGATGGAGCTGGTTGTTTCTCTTGTTTTTCATTTCTTCGCTCCATAAGGTCGGAGATTCTGGCTTTCTGTTGTTCCTGTTTCTGTATCAGCAACTTTATGAGTTCTTTTAACAGCTCGATTGCCCGAAAGATAATCATAAACAAAAGCTCCGGATGATTGCCATACTTGTGAATGGATTCCTTAATCGGAGTTGAAATCTGTTCCTGCTTTACCTTTAAGATTTCCTTTCGCTCCATCCCCGATACCAAAGCGTGATCCACAGTACGATTCCAGTCCTGTATGACCTTATTATTGAGTGTAATCTTATCTGCCTTTGGATTGTTCTTACCGATTTTCTTAGTGGCAAGATAGACATCCCCACGCTTGAATGCAGACAGCTTTTCTTTCTCATCTTTGACAAGTCCGTTGATGACATCGGTATAAAATACCTTGACCTCATCTAAGAAATGTTCCTGCTTAAAGCGAGCGTCCTTGATGGTAAACATCTGTCTTTCGTAGACCTCACCTTTCTTGATCACCTTACACCTTTTACGGATAGTTCCATTCTCGTCTAGGATTTCTTTCTTGGTACGAACATGATTACCTTTCTCATCATAGAACATATTTCTGGTGGCAATCTTTTCTATCGGTTCGTCAAGATAATTTCGTTCTGCAAAGATAAGATGGATATGATAATTCGTCTTTCGTTTGTTATGATGGAGTGCTGCAATACAATCAACACCATACCGACTTTTGAATTTATCCGTCATATATTTTAATAGTCCGTCTGGCGGATAATCCACAAAGGATTCCGGCAGGGCAATGATAAATTCTCTTGCTTCGATACATTTTCCCTCTGTACCGCTTTTCTTAAATTCTGCCTGATTGCACTTGGCAAGTTCTGTCCAAAATTTTCGGTCTGTGGTTTCATATACCGCATAGAGATTTTCCTGTTTTTTGTCACTGGAGATATAATAGATTCTTCCACGAACATTATGGAGCTTTGACATCTGCACAAATGAATTTCTTGGCATAGCGATTTCCTCCTTTCCCAGTTTTGATTTTGGAAAAGAGGACAGATAAGATAGATGAGATGTGAGTAGTAAACTTTCCCTGTGAGCGAGTGCATAGGCACTCGTCTTGCGAACACATCCGCCTTGTGGCGGCTAAGCCTCGCAGAGCGAAATACACAGAGTACAAAACGAAGTTTTGTGCGATGGGTGTATTTCGCTCTCAAACGCCGAGGGCTTGCTTATGAAGTTCACTTTTAGCTGTAACTGTTCCCTCAGCACCTAATTTTGTGCCTTTAATGGCACACTTTTTATGTGCCGTATCCGGCACTCCCTTTTCTTAACAGAAATGCTAGAAGATTGCTATGAAAATCAGCGAAACAATAGACGAATCCGTTAGCACTTTTGCCTTAACAATAGCATTGTTCTATTATTCAGACTTTTTAGCAAAAACCGTAGAAACAGTAGAAGTCTGCTATTAAAATCGAAAAAACAATAGCACGATTCGTTAGCATTTTTGCCCTGACAATAGCATTGTGTTACTTCGCTTACTTTTAAACTGTGTCTGGCAAGGAAGTGGTAGTAAAAGTTCCTATTAAATTTCATTTTTAATAGTGCATTGTTTTATTACATTTTGATTTTAATAGAGCTTTTTACTATTAACTCTTTGAAAATGTACCCCATAGATTGGACACTCAAAATCATAGTAGCGTACACTTTTTGTCATAGGTCGGACAGCTTTTTTCATAGCTACACTTGGTATGACTTCTCACAGCACTTTTTGTAAGTTGGGTGGACTTGTCCTACCAGTCGGCTTCACTTGGGTGGATGGTTGCACCCACTTCATTTTCTGGCTTGGGTGGACTATTCATAACACCTTTTGCATCTTGGGTGGACTTGTCCTACCAACAAGCTATAACTGGGTGGACGATTGCACCCATTCACATCCATCTTGTCCTCATTTTCCAAAAGTTCTGGTTGTATCTGAGGACTTGTCCGTGATATAATCTATTTGCGTGTAGGTATATCATGGCTTTTAGTCAGATACATACCAGAGGGATGGTCTTAGGACTGTCCCTTATTCATTTTTCATTGTTCCCTTGACCGCTTTTACTGCGTGTCTGTCTCGTAAATCCTTCCCCTCATTGAGAATCAGAAACTCGTCTAATCGTTCCCTGCGGATTAAGATTTTTCTTCCCACTCTAAGGATAGGCAGCTTTTCCCATTCCACAAGATTTCTAAGAGTGTTTCTTCCGATACCTGTATAGTCGGCAGCTTCTTCAATGGAGAGAGCAAACTTTAATTCTGTCATTCGATCACCTCATTCCTGCGTAGGATTACAAGTCTTGTATATCAGAGGATGTTCCTTTTTGAAGAAAGGATTAGCCTTTTTTAAAACTTGCGTTACGCAATTCTGATTAAAGTATATATCTTTTATAACGCTATGTCAAGCCTTACGAAATTCTATCATCTTTTATAGAATTGCGTATTGCAATATATCGTGTTATGTGGTATAGTAATGACATACCGAAAAAGGAGGTTCGCAAGTATGTTAAAAGATAAAGAATTGCGAAAGACAATCGGTAGCAGAGCAAAAAGCCGTAGACAGGAGTTAGGATTGAACCAGCCTTATGTCGCTGAAAAAATGGGCGTGACAGCCTCAACCATTCAGAGATACGAAGCAGGAACGATTGATAACACCAAGAAAATGACCTTAGAAGGTCTGGCAGATGCACTTCATGTATCTGTGGAATGGCTGAAAGGTGAGACGGACGAATACGAAACAGACATTACGGATAAAAGAGAATTACAGATTCGTGATGTGATGACTTCCATTCTGAATAAGCTCCCTTATGATATGGAACAGTCCGAAAGTGATTTTTCCAAAGACCTGCTACTACTGATGTTACGGGAATACGAGCTGTTCGTGGATTCGTTCCAGTTCGCTTGTAAGAATTTCAAAGGAAATACAGATAACAAAATGCTCGCCCAGACAATGGGGTTTGAATCCAATAAGGAATACAATGAGATTATGTTCCTTAGAGAAATCACCCACACCGTCAACGCATTGAACGATATGGGCGATATTGTAAGACTGTATTCTAAGAATCCTGAGACAGCGAAAAATCGACTAGCCAATCTTTTATCAGAAAAAGATCCCGATTCGGTATAGATAGGCAGACGGAGCTATGATATACTTACACGCAAGAAGCATTTCACCAGTTCCGATTGCCGATATCGAAAGGAGAAACGATTATGGCAAAAGGTTCTGTAAGGAAGAAAGGCAAGAAATGGTACTACCGCTTTTATGTGGAGGATGCAAGTGGTAACTTGGTTCAGAAAGAATTTGCAGGTACGGAGAGCAAATCAGAGACAGAGAAAATGTTACGCAAGGCTATGGAGGATTATGACGCAAAGAAATTTCTAGCCAAAGCGGACAACCTCACACTCGGACAGATGCTAGATGTATGGGCAGAGGAAGATTTGAAAACGGGTTCACTTAGCAACGGTACAGTCGGTAACTATTTACAGGCAGTAAACAGGATTAAACAACACCCAATCGGAAACAGAAAACTAAAGACAGTCACTTCGGAGCATTTGCAGAAGTTTATGGATTTACTTGCATTTGGCGGTGAGGAAGGAAATTTTAAGTCAAAGGGTTACACCATCGACTATATCCGTTCTTTCCACGCAGTCCTGCAACAGTCCTTCCGATTTGCAGTCTTTCCAAAGCAGTACATCACATTCAATCCAATGCAGTATGTGGTAATGCGTAGGAAAGCCGAGGAAGATGTGGATTTGTTTTCTGATAATGATGAGGATGCAGAGGTTATCAACCCGATTACACCAGAGCAGTATCAAACGCTTATGGAGTATCTGGAAGAAAGAAACAAGCCTGCTGTCCTGCCGGTACAGATAGCGTACTACACAGGTCTTAGACTTGGAGAGGTATGCGGACTGTCTTGGAGTGACATTAACTTTGAGGAACAGTATCTGACAGTACGAAGAAGTGTCCGTTACAACGGAGCAAGGCACAAGACCGAGATTGGTCCGACAAAGCGAAAGAAAGTCCGTATCGTGGATTTCTGTGATACGCTCGCTGACATCTTAAAGAAAGCGAAAAAGGAACAGAGAAAGCAGGTATTCAGTTACGGAGAACTCTATCAGAGGAACTACTACAGGGAAGTTAAGGAAAAGAATCGTATCTACTATGAGCTTTATCATTTGGATGGCACAGAGGACATTCCGCTTGATTACAACGAGATTGACCTTGTATGTATCAGACCGGACGGAGCATACGAAGCCCCTGCAACGGTTGAGACAGCTTTAAGGACAGCAAGGAAACGATTGTCGGAGCTTGATGATAATTTCCACTTCCACACCCTGCGACACACTTATACCACAAACCTGCTCTCAAATGGAGCAGCACCAAAGGATGTACAGGAATTACTTGGACACTCGGATGTAAGTACCACTATGAATGTCTATGCACACGCTAACCGAGAAGGTAAGCGAAACTCAGCCCGACTACTTGATAAGGTGGTTGGAGAATAAAATCGAATAAGAAAAACTTTCCCTTGTAGATACCTCATAAGGGCAAAAACAAGGGAAAAGGATACATATAGAGTGGCAAGGCATACCGCCAAGTCGCATAAAATAAGGAAAGTTGAGATTTTAGTTATACAAATCAAAATTTGCATAACTGGTAAAGATATCAAATCCCGGTTTTCCGATAAAACCAAGAACATCTTCTCCCAGCAATAATGAAAAACCGATCAGGATGAACATTACGGTACCAATACAGAAGTCCATCAGGTTCTTCATCAAAATGTTGCCTGCATTCTTTGCTCTGGTAAAACCGGTTTCTACCATGGCAAAGCCTGCCTGCATCCAGAATACCAGCGCGGCACCGATCAGAAACCAGATGCCAAACATATTTTCATTGATAAAACTTACAATTTGTTGTTTATCCATAACAATCTCCTCCCTATATAGAAAAAGAGACACTTCCCCAAAATTCCACAGCTTCGTGGTTCTGAAAAAATGTCTCTTTTTTATTTTGTAAGATGTTTGTAAAAAATGTTCCTTAAATCTTTGGATTAAACTTCAAAAATCAGATCTCCATAAGATGGCATTGGCCATAAATCCTTGTCAACGATCATCTCAAGCTTATCTACCGGTGCACGGAGTGCATCCATAGCAGATTTCACCTCATCCCTGTAATATACAGCCTGTTCCTTACCTTCACTCATTTCTGTTCCCTTTGCAGTAACAGTTTCCAGACTCTTGAGTGCTTTCTGTGTCTCAGCAAGCAGGGAGGATGTCTCTGTCAAAATATCTGTCTGTGCGCTGACATCTGCAGATGCACATGCACTCTTTACAGTTGCAATTGACTGTCCAAGTTCTGTTGTGTACTTGATAACAGCCGGAATAATCTGCTTTCCAGCGATGTCAATCATGGCTTTTGCTTCGATATTGATGGTCTTTGCATATGTCTCGTACTCGATCTCTACGCGGGATTCAAGCTCAGACTTGGTAAATACTCCAAATTTTTCAAATGCAGCTACAGATTCCGGAGCTGTATATGCAGGAATTGCATCTACCATGGACTTGATATTTGGAAGTCCACGCTTCTGGGCCTCTGCAACCCATTCATCAGAGTATCCGTTTCCGTTGAATACGATTCTCTGATGTTCGATAGCATATTTCTTGATCAGATCATGTGCTGCAAGCTCGAAATCGTCTGCTTTTTCAAGAACGTCACAGGCATCTGAAAATGCCTCCGCAACAATGGTATTTAACACGATATTTGCCTGTGCAACGGAATCCTGGGAACCAACCATACGGAACTCAAATTTGTTTCCGGTAAAGGCAAACGGTGATGTACGGTTACGATCAGTCGCATCCTTCATGAAATCCGGAATGGTCTTAACACCGGTCTCAAGTTTCTCTCCTTCCAGACTGTGTGTTGCTGTACCGGTAGAAATCAGCTGATTTAATACGTCTCCAAGCTGATCTCCTAAGTAAATGGAAAGGATGGCAGGTGGTGCCTCGTTTGCTCCCAGTCTGTGATCATTTCCTACATCAGCAGCTGCTGCGCGAAGAAGTGCTGCATGCTCATCGACTGCCTTTAAGATACAGGTAAGTACAAGTAAGAACTGGATGTTCTCATGAGGAGTCTTGCCCGGCTCCAGTAAATTGATACCATCATCTGTTGTGATGGACCAGTTGTCATGCTTTCCGGAACCGTTGACACCTGCAAATGGTTTCTCATGAAGCAGACACTGTAATCCGTGACGTCCGGCAACCTTCTTTAAGGTTTCCATGATGATCTGGTTATGATCAACTGCCACATTGCACTCTGCGTAGATTGGTGCCAGCTCATGCTGTGCCGGAGCTACTTCATTGTGCTGTGTCTTTGCAGATACTCCAAGTTTCCAGAGTTCTTTATTGACATCTTTCATGTATGCTGCGATTCTCTCACGGATTGCTCCGAAATAGTGATCGTCCATTTCCTGACCCTTTGGAGGCATTGCCCCGAAAAGAGTACGTCCGGTAAAGATCAGATCCTTACGCTGTAAATACTTCTGACGATCTACAATAAAGTATTCCTGCTCTGGTCCAACAGAAGGAGTTACCTTCTTTGAAGTCGTGTTTCCAAACAGTCTTAACAGACGAATGGACTGTGTATCGATCGCTTCCATAGAACGAAGAAGCGGAGTTTTCTGATCCAATGCCTCTCCGGTGTAGGAACAGAAAGCAGTTGGAATACAAAGTGTTGCTCCTGCTGCATCCTGACGAACGAAAGCAGGTGATGTACAATCCCAGGCTGTATATCCTCTTGCCTCAAAAGTGGCACGAAGTCCACCAGACGGGAAAGAAGATGCATCCGGCTCACCTTTGATCAATTCCTTGCCGGAAAAGCTCATCAGAACCTTGCCATTTGGCATCGGTGCTGTGATAAAAGAATCATGCTTCTCTGCCGTTACACCAGTCAATGGCTGGAACCAATGGGTATAATGGGTTGCACCTTTTTCAATGGCCCACTCTTTCATCTCATGTGCGATGACGTCTGCGGTCTCAAGATCAAGTTCTTTTCCTTCATCCATAACTTCGTGAAGTTTCTTGTAAACTTTTTTTGGAAGACGTTCCTGCATGACCGTGTCATTGAATACGTTCTCGCCAAAAATGTCTGCAACGTTAAAATAATCACTCATTTTTTACAACATCCTTTCTTTTCACAATCAAATCCCCTGATTGTACGCTTATTCACCAAACATCAGTCATTTTACTAAAAAAGGGCATTCCAATAGCTATATTGGAACGCCCTCGTTCTTAACTCATGTTTAATCTGAAACTAAGATACCTCTTTCCAACACAAAATGCAACCTCTTTTTTGAAGTTTTTTACATTTTATACAATTTGACGTTTTTCTCTCAAATTCTACTTCTTTTTTGTTTATTTCTTCACGAAAAAAGGAAGTGTCAAACGGCACTTCCTTTTTTGATTCCTGTTATTATTCAGCTTTTCCAACAGAACCGAACAGTTCCATCTTTTCCTTAACAGTAGCTTTGATTGCATCTGCACCAGGAGCAAGAAGCTTACGAGGATCAAATCCCTTGCCCTCTAAGTCCTTACCAGCCTCAATGTATTTACGTGTAGCATCTGCGAAAGATAACTGGCACTCTGTATTAACATTGATCTTAGATACACCAAGAGAGATTGCTTTCTTGATCATATCAGCCGGGATACCTGTACCCCCGTGAAGAACTAATGGCATAACACCGGTCTTAGCCTGGATTGCATCGAGAGTCTCGAAGCTTAATCCCTTCCAGTTTGCAGGATATTTACCATGGATATTACCGATACCAGCAGCCAGCATATCAACACCAAGATCTGCAATTGTCTTGCACTCGTCTGGATCTGCGCACTCGCCCATACCAACAACACCATCTTCTTCACCACCGATGGAACCAACTTCACACTCGATAGAAAGACCTAAGTTATGTGCTACATTAACTAACTCTGTAGACTTTGCAAGGTTCTCCTCGAATGGATAATGAGATCCGTCGAACATGATAGATGTGAAACCAGCCTTGATACACTTGTAGCATCCTTCGTATGTTCCATGATCTAAGTGAAGTGCTACAGGAACTGTGATTCCAAGCTCCTCATCCATAGCCTTAACCATAGCTGCTACGGTCTTGAAACCAGTCATATACTTACCAGCACCCTCAGATACACCAAGGATTACAGGGCTCTTTAATTCCTGTGCGGTAAGAAGAATGGACTTTGTCCACTCCAGGTTATTGATATTGAACTGACCAACTGCATAGTGGCCTGCTTTTGCTTTTTTCAGCATTTCTGTTGCAGATACTAACATTTGTATTTCCTCCTAATCATAAGTTACCTAGATTATAGTACACTTTTCCCAAAAAATAAAGTTAATTTTTTAACAAAATATTTCAACTCTCTGCTTCAAATTTCGGATGACTACTTCCCGGTGTGCTCCACCGAATTCACCATCGAGTGTCCACGATACTTCTTCCTTCGCCGTAATGTGTACGGCATCGGTTTTAAACGAATAAATCAGATCCGAATCATCAATCATATTTGTCAGGCAGGCAAGGATTTCATTCAGCTCAATCGGATTCTTCGGATTGCGGATCAAAGTCACTTCAAACAGACCGTCATCAAGTTTTACATCATTTCCGGTCATTCCCTTAAAGCCCCCGACAGAAACGGAATTGGTAACCATTCCGTATATAAATTCATCCTGAAACACTTTTCCGTCATATTCCACCTGCATACGGAACGATGGAATGTCCCGGAGCTGTTTGACACCCTCCATAATATACGCCACGTGCCCGAAAATATTTTTCAGCTGCTGGGATGTCTTATAGGAAACCTCTGTAAACAGACCAAACGCTGCTACATAGACAAAGGTATCCGAATTGAAATCTCCGATATCGCATGGAAATCTGTTTTGTCCAACCGCCCGCTCCGCTGCCTTTAGCATCTCCTTCGGGATTCCGAGAGAATTGGCAAAGTCGTTTGTACTTCCGGCCGGAATATATCCAATCGGAATATGCAGCTTCGCCTGCATCAGCCCGGTCATCACTTCATCAAGTGTTCCGTCACCTCCGCTGCAGACAATACGGTCATATCCCGCACCCTCTTCCACCACCTTGCGCGTCGCATCTGCCTGTGCCTGTGTGGTATAAATTGTCACGTCAAATCCTGCCTTCACCATCATGTCCACAATATCTACAAGATGATTTTTAATCTGTCCTTTTCCTGCATGCGGATTAAAAATAAATAATAGCTTCTGGCTCATACGTAGTTCCCCTTTATATAAGATTTTCTGCAATTGCGGCAAGTTTCCGTAATCTGTGATTCACACCCGATTTTCCGACCGGTGGATCAAGATAAGTTCCCAGTTCCTTTAAAGTTGCCTCAGGATAATCCAGACGTGCCTGTGCAATCTCCGCCAGCGGTTCTGGAATGTTGTCAAACCCTATGGTATCCCGGATCCTCTTGATATCTTCCATTTGTTTCACTGCTGCATTCACCGTTTTGTTGATATTTGCAGTCTCACAGTTTACCTTGCGGTTCACAGAATTGCGCATCTCCTTTAAAATTCTTACATTTTCCAGATTCATCAAAGATACATAAGCTTCCATGACATTCAGCAGATCCACAATCTGTGAACCTTCTTTCAGGTAAACCACCATACGCTCTTTGCGTTCTACAATCTTAGGCTCCGTCTCAAAAAATTCCATCAGTTCTTTCAGCTGCTGTGCCTGTTCAAGCGTATGGCAGACAATTTCAAAATGATAGGATTTATTCGGATCACTGATCGATCCCGCTGCCATAAATGCTCCACGGATAAATGCTCTCTTACAGCATGTCTGCTGCACCAGCATCCCATCCGCTCTCCGGTGATTTATTTTCCGGGACCGGTACGGTTCCTGATCCCAGTGCAGCGTCTGCATGATCTGTAAAACCTCCTGTTTCTCTCCAAATATTTTTTGCAACAGCAGACCATATTTTGTCTGCAGCAAAGAATTTTCGTTGGAAACTACAAGCTTTCCCTCTTCATCCAGCTTCCGGATCCGCTCCTCAGCGCGGTCAAGCTTCGCCCGGCACGCCTTCGTGAGCGCAATGCCGCGGGCATAGCTGTCGACCGACTCTTCAAGCGTCAGTCCGCCCTGCTCCATACGGCCGACAAGCGATTCAAGTTCGCTCATCGCTTCTTCATACGAGAGCTTCTCCGGGTCCTTCAGCGCCTTAACCGACATCCGTACAATCCTCAAACCAAAAAGAATTCACCATGGGGGTATTTTACCGGGCTTGATGGGTATGCAACACCCTTTCCAGAGCCAATACACAGCGGGACACTATGTGAAGTCCGTATCCCGAAGGATCGCTGCTATTCTCACCTGACGGGCATCGCTAAAATGTAAAAATCTTTGCCGCCATCGGCGGCTGTTTCCGGTTTTCAAAGGTTTACCCCATGCAGTCTCTCTGGATGCTTCTCGCGTCGCTTTTCTTCGCTCTTATGGCCGCCTGCACCAAGTGGGGTGCCGCAGACTACGGAACTTTCACGCTTGTCTTCTACCGTTCCGCGATTGGCTGCATCGCGATTGCCGCCTGGATCATCGCGACAAGACGGGAAATCCGGACGCATTACCTCTGGGGACACTTCAAGCGCTGTTTCATCGGCATTGGGAACCTCGCTTTATGGTTCTGGACGCTAGGCAAGCTGCCGCTTGAAACCGGCATGACACTGAACTACACAAGCCCGCTTTTCATGGCGCTTTTTGTCGTCGCGGTCTCCTATAAGAAAAAACTCCCGGTTGCCTGGAGCCTGATCGCCGCGATTGCTGTCGGGTTTGTCGGCATTCTGATGGTGCTTCGGCCCACTGTCTCTGCGGGACAGGAGCATATCGCTCTGATCGGTCTTGCCTGCGGCATCCTTTCAACCTGGGCGTATCTTCAGGTCCGGGATCTGAATAAACTGCATGAACCGGTCTGGAGGATTGTTTTCTACTTCACGTTTTTCGGTTCCCTCTTTGGGCTCCTTGGCTCGTTCTTTGAGCCGGGCGGCATTTCAGTTGTGCCCTCTTTCCGCGGTATCGCGGCGCTTGCCGGTACCGGGCTCTTCGGGCTATTCGCGCAGCTCTGCCTTACGCGGGCATTCGGCGCTGGGAATCTTCTCCTGACCTCTGTGCTTCAGTTCTCGGCGATTGCTTTCTCTGCCGTCATCAGCGCGGTGTTCTTCGGAGAGTCGATTCCGACAGTCGCGATTCTTGGCATCGCGGTCATCATTGCCGCTGGCTCCGCGGCGACACTTCTCACGAAGAGCCACATGAAAGCCATCGATCACAAGTAGAGAGGATGCGGCGGGTGATACACGCGCGGCGCTAAAATGTGCGCCTTCATTGATTAACTTCATTACCCGCCTGCCGCGGAGCTTCGCATGCGATCATTCTGGATGCTCGGGGCGTCGTTCTTCTTCGCCCTTATGGCTGCCTTCGTCAAAATGGGGGCAAGCCACTTTTCATTCTTTGAACTCGTCGGTTACCGGTCGCTTTTCGGTGTGATTCTGATTGGAGGGTGGATCTTCGCCACTCACCGCACCATCCGGACACCCTACATTTTCGGGCACTTCAAGCGAAGCTTCATTGGCCCCTTCTCGATGACGATCTGGTTCTATTCGATGGGGTTTCTGCCGCTCGCGACAGGTCTCACGCTGAACTATACGAATCCGATCTTCATGGCGCTCTTCGTATTTGTGATGGTGCTGAGGCGGCACGCGAAAATTCCCTGGGGACTGATCATCGCGACCATTGCCGGTTTCGCCGGCGTTGTGCTGATGCTGCATCCGACGGTTGAAACCGGACAGATCAAACCGGCTCTTATCGGTCTCTGCTCGGGATTTCTCGCCGCTTTTGTGGGGCTTCAGATCCGGGAGCTCGCGAAACTGCACGAGCCGACCTGGAGAATCGTGTTCTACTACACGTCGTTCGGCACACTCTGGGGCTTTATCGGTCACCTCATCGCGCACGGGAGCTTCTCCGCCATCAATATGCAGAGCCTCCTCCCGCTCACCGGCATGGGCATCTCGGCCACCATCGCTCAGCTCTGCATGACGCAGGCCTACGGCGTGAAGAATATTCTCGTGTCGTCTGTGCTTCAGTACTCCGCGATTATCTTCGCGACAATCTTCGGCTACTTCTTCTTCGGCGACCCGATTTCGCTTGACGCAGGCCTCGGGATCGCGATCATTATCGCGGCCGGCATCGTAGCAACACTTTTTATCAAGAAAAATCAGGCAAAGCACGGCTAAGGATCTCGCGCGGGAACTTCCCGCGCTATCCTTTACCGATCAGTAACTTTTTCCAGAAGGATACCCGGAACGCCATGACTCTCCGCCGTTCGATTTTTGCCGCGGCCATTGCCGCCATGATCTCGACCACTGCTTTTGCTGCCCCTGGCGCCGCCGCGTCTCTTGCCGGCACGAGCTGGATGATGGAGCTTCCGAAGGGCTCAAGCTGCGAGGTACCGCCTGAGATTCAGTTCAGGAAAGACGGCTCAATTGCCGGAAACGCTGGCTGCAATGACTTCAAAGGAAGCTGGAAGGCGGATGGCGACTCGCTTTCCGTGAACTATCAGCCGACCACGGATCGCCGCTGCGCGAAGGCGTTCCTCGAGCCTGAGGCCGCCTTCACCGCGGCTCTGAAGGGCGTGAAGACCGTGAAAAAGGATGGCAAGGGGCTTCTTCTCATCAGTTCGGAAGGGAAGACCCTGCTTCGCATTGTGCCGTCAGTCGCCGGTGCCTGCGACTAAGGAAGCTTTTTTCTGTGAAGAGGCGGAAACCCGCCTCTTTCCGTGAGCGAGCAATTAGTTATTGTTCGCCGGGCTGTGGCAGATCGTGCAGTTCCAGCGCTGGGGGGCAACGGTCATCTTGCCGTCCTTGCCCTTCACCCAGTGGTTGGCCGGCATTTCCGTGCCTTCCTCACCCTTCTTCGCCTTGCCGATACGGCCGTAGTCGTCGGCGTGGCACATCACGCACATGTTCTTGTCCTTCGTGATTTCCATGCCCTTCGTGTCATGCTTGATCAGG
>OGQS01000958.1_pt1 | contig 17948 bp, 19 predicted proteins | sample 1553331 | NCBI WGS metagenome assembly OGQS01 (sample SAMEA2580012, study PRJEB22360) | human gut metagenome | biome: human gut; feature: human-associated habitat; material: faeces | place: Denmark | collected 2008/2010
CTACCTGGACATCGGCGGCTACCACTGGTTTACGGGCAAAATGGGAACGCACAAAAAAAATATGGCAGTCAGGATAGATGAGGTATGCTATCAGGCTGAACAAAGGAGCGAAGAGGCAATATGAAGAAGGAACTGTTTAGCCCGATGGAAATTGATGCCATCGGGGAAATGATGAACATCAGCCTTGGCTCCTCGGCTACAGCGGTTTCCAATCTGCTGGATCAAAGAGTGGACATCACAACGCCGGAGGTCACTGTGGTGGAGGTGGAGGATTTTTCCATTGGAAATCTGGAACCGGCCATGGGCGTGGAGATCAAGTATGTGGAGGGTCTGGAGGGCAGCAATATCATGCTGCTGCGCCGCAGTGACATCAAGGTAATTGTTGATATCCTCATGGGAGGCGAAACTCCGGAGGAGGAGTTTGAGCTCAATGATCTGACTATTAGCGCGGTCTGTGAGGTCATGAACCAGATGATGGGCGCCGCTTCCACAGCGATGTCGGATTTCCTGGGCTTTCCGGTTAATATTTCCACGCCGATCCCCTTTGAGCTGAAAAACCTGCAGGAATTTAAGGAGAACCATCTTCCGCAAGGGGCCAAGACCATTGTGGTGGTCCGCTTTTCTCTGAAAATCGAAAAAGCGCTGGAGAGTGAGTTCATGAATGTCATGAGTGTCTCTCTGGCCAAGGAATTATTAGCGGGTCTGGGCCTGGAAGAGGAGGATGACTGTCCGGCCCCTGCAGAGCCCTCGATGGCCTCTGGCGGCGGGAAGCAGCTGAGTCAGGAAGAGATTGAAAAACTTCTGGCGGCGGAGCGGAGCGGGAAAGAAGCGCCGTCCGCTCAGGAGATGCCTTCCGGTTCCAGCGGTGGAAAACAGCTGAGCCAGGAGGAGATTGAAAAGATGATGGCAGGGAGTTGGGGGGAGGCCCCGGCGGAACCCTTGCAGCAGCCGCCATCCGCCTCTTCGGAACCGGCAGATCAGTTGACGCAGACCAAGCCCGCGGCTTCAGAGCCGGCGATGCAGACACCGGCCCCCGTACAAAGCGGGAACCCGTCCGGAGGGACCATGGGCGGCTATCCCCCATATTACCCGTATCCACCCTACCCGTATCCTCTCCCGGCTCAAGTGGGGGCCATGCCTCCCGAACCGAAGGTGATCAACACAATGCCTGTCGATATGCCGGAAATGGATGCGCAGGAGGTGCTTGGGAAGGAGCAGGCGGAAAATCTGGACCTGATCATGGAGGTCCCGCTGCAGATTACCGTGGAAATCGGGCGGACTCAGAGAAAGGTGCAGGAAATCCTGGGCTTTTCCAAAGGGTCTCTTGTTGTGCTGGATAAGCTGGCAGGAGACCAGGTGGATTTGTTTGTGAACGGAAAGTGCATCGCAAAGGGAGACGTGGTTGTTATTGATGATAACTTTGGAATCCGTATTACGGAGATTGTCAAAAAGCCCGGTCTGATGGACAGCATTAAGAAGTAATTAACATGCGCGGAAACGCCGTGAATAAATTCGCTTGAAAAGGATGGAATGAGAATGGCTAAGAAAATTTTGCTGGTAGATGACGCCGCCTTTATGCGGAAAATGATCAAGGATACGCTGAGCAAAAACGGCTACACAGATTTGTATGAGGCCGTTGACGGAGCGGATGCGGTGGAAAAGTACAGCGAGATCAAGCCGGATTTGGTGATTATGGATATCACCATGCCCAATATGGACGGTCTGGAGGCGCTCAAGGCAATCAGAAGCAAGGATAGCAGCGCGAATGTGGTCATGTGTTCCGCCATGGGACAGGAGGGAATGGTAATGGATGCGGTCCGCTCAGGAGCGAAGGACTTCATTGTAAAGCCCTTCAAGCCGGATCGTGTGCTGAAGACCGTGAACAATATTTTGGGAACTCCCTGATGGAGAGCCATGCTGGATTCTGATATTTCTGCCCTGCTGTGGCTCCTTTTTTCTATCATAGCTGTTCTGATCCTGGCTTGCTGGGCGACTCGGCGGATCGTGGGAGGGATTCCGGCGTCTCATATCAAGAGAACTGGGAGGCAAATAGAAATTCTTGCACAGACTGCCATTGGGAAAAGCGAGGCGCTGATTCTGGTACAAGCTGGCGTGCGCTGTTTTCTTCTGGGCGTTACGGCCAATGCCATCACAGTACTGGCTGAATTTACCGAGGAAGAGACAGCGATTTTGAGAGAGAAGCCGAAAGATCAGGAGAACGGCGGGAGGCCGGGATTTATCGAAGTGCTTCAAAAAAGCCTAAAACAACAGCGGAGGTGAATGCCCGGTGAGCGAAGGAATCATCAATATTAACGGCGATCATGTGCAGACGCTGGAAATTTTGTTTCTTACCACTGTAATCGCTCTTCTTCCCTCCCTGCTGGTGATGATGACCTCTTTCACCAGATATATCATCTCCTTTTCCTTTTTACGCTCGGCAATCGGAACGCAGCAGACTCCGCCCAACATTGTGCTGATCGGAATAGCACTGTTTCTGACGTATTTTACCATGCAGCCGGTGTTTACGCAGATCCGCACAGAGGCATATGAGCCATATGCCGCGGAGGAAATTTCTCAGGAGGAATTTCTGAGCCGGGCAGAGGTCCCCTTAAAGGAGTTTATGCTCCGCAATACAAAGACAACCACGCTGACCATGTTCTGCGACTTGGCCCATATAGATGTGGGGGCAGAGATTGATACAGAGACAGCGATGAAGCTGCCGCTGCGCGTGGTTGTGCCGTCGTTTATGACCTGCGAATTGCAGCGAGCTTTCATGATTGGATTGGTGCTATATATTCCATTCATGCTGATCGACATTGTTGTTTCCTCTACTTTGATGTCTATGGGCATGATTATGCTGCCGCCATCCATGATCTCAATGCCCTTCAAGCTGCTTCTTTTTGTTACGATCAATGGCTGGGAACTGCTTTTTTCCAGCTTAGTGCAGAGCTTTCATTAGCGGAAAGAGACAGGAAATATGGATACGACAGTTGTAATGAGCGTGATGCGCGATGCAGTGGGAGTGACGCTGAAGCTTGGCGGTCCGATGCTGCTTCTGAGTATGCTGGTAGGTGTTGTAGTTGCGGTTTTGCAGGCGGTGACACAAATTCATGAGCAGACGATTTCGTTTGCCTTGAAGCTGATTGTTGTGGTGCTGGTGCTGCTGGTCGGCGGCGGCTGGATGCTGGAGACACTGCAGGACTATACGAGGGAACTGTTTGCAATGATTGCCGCTTAGCAGGAGTGCGGACATATGGTCGATTGGGGAGAGTTGACCCTGTTTTTATATATCACTGCCCGCATGAGCGGATTTGTTTTGTTCAATCCGGTGCTGGGACGGCGGAATATTCCGGGTATTTTTCGGGGCGGCCTCATTTTGGTGCTATCCGTGTTTGTGTTTTCCGTAACGGAACAGAAGGTGGATGCGCCGGGGGAGACCATTGTTTTCGCCATTCAGATCCTTTTGGAGCTGGCACTGGGGTTCGTCCTCGGCATGGTGATGAATTTTTTCTTTTACATCGTCCAGCTTGCAGGTCTGACGGTTGATACCCAGATGGGTATGACCATGAATCAGATTTACGACGCAGGAGCACAGGGTAATTTGTCTGTAACGGGAGAGATTTTGAATGTTCTGATGACACTGCTGTTCTTTGCGGCAAACGGACATCACACATTGCTGCGTATGATGGCAGCTTCAGGACAGATTGTGGGCTTTGGCAGTGTTGCCATCAGCCCGGATGTTGCAGGAGCGGCCCTGGAGCTATTCGTAGAATGCACCGTGTTGGCTGTAAAACTCTGTATGCCGATTTTGGCAGCGGAGCTGCTGGGCCAGGTGGGGATGGGAATCTTGATGAAGGCGATTCCACAAATCAATGTATTTTCCATCAATATCGAACTGAAGGTGCTAATCGGGCTTGTTCTGTTGCTGTTGCTGATTTCACCCTTCAGTGAATTTTTGCTGCAGACTGAAATAACCATGCTGGACAGCCTGCGGGAATTGCTGGCTATGACCGGGTAGACGGCGGACAGCTCGGGAGGACAGGGGGGACAATTCTTGGCGGAGGGCTCTAAAACCGAAAAGGCGACCCCAAAGAAACGACGTGACGAACGCAAGAAGGGCAATACGTTTTTAAGCCAGGATGCAGTGGCTGTGGCAACGCTGACGGCCGCAGTCTGTATGCTTTTTTTGCTGGCCAAGACTATGACCACGGCGATGGGAGAATTTATCGTCTATTGCCTGTCTGCCTGCGAAAGCCCGACGGGGGGGACAGAGCTCCTCCGGGAGATTGAACAGCAGGCATCTTGGATTCTCGCAAAGACTGTGCTTCCTATCATGCTGGTGACCGGCTTTTGTGCTGTGGCGGTAACGCTGGCGCAGACAAAATTTCTGGTCAGCGGCGAGTTGTTGCGGCCCAAATTTAGCAGAATCAGCCCAAAGCAGGGCATCAAACGTCTCTTCTCCCTGAAAAGCGTCATAGATGCATTGAAGGGAGTAGTGAAGATCACGCTGCTTCTGGTGATTGTGTACCTGAGCTTGAAGTCGCAATTTCTAGAGAGCGCGAAATACCTGTACACGGATATTGGAGCTGCATGCCGCCACCTATTTGAGAGTGGAAAAAGCATGGCAATCTCCATCATTATTGCATTTATTGTGATTGCGGCGCTGGATTTTATGTATCAATGGTGGGAATATGAGCGGCAGCTGAGAATGAGTAAGCAGGAGATCAAGGAAGAGTATAAGCAGATTGAGGGAGACCCGCAAATCAAGGGAAAAATCAAAGAGAATCAGCGAAAAATGGCACAGCGGCGTATGATGCAGCAGGTTCCTCATGCGGATGTTGTTATCCGCAATCCCACACATTTTGCGGTGGCACTGCGCTATCAGCCGGAGAAGGACAGCGCGCCCATTGTGCTGGCAAAGGGACAGGATGAATTAGCTGCGCGCATTGTGAGGATTGCGCAGGAACATCAGGTGGAGGTTGTTGAGAACGTACCGCTTGCCAGGGCGCTTTATGCGCAGACAGAGTTGAACCAGGAGATTCCGCCGGAGTTGTATGGAGCGGTGGCGGAGGTGCTGGTTTACATTTTCAAGTTGACAAAGAGAACGCTCTGAAGCGGTTCGTCCCTTGCCCGATAGACCGGGGCGGGCGGTTTTTGGCGTTAGATGTTCAGAAGCTGCAGAGATGGCAGTGAGCAATGGAGGGCAAAGCACACATGAAACGGCTGCTTAACATAGCCTTGGATAATGCGGTGGCGTTGGGCGTCGTAGTCATCGTCTTGTTTTTAATCATCCCGCTGCCCACCTTTCTGCTGGATTTTTTACTGATCGTCAATATCGGTTTGGCGATTATGATCCTGATGATTACCATGAATATCTCGGAGGCGCTGGAATTTTCGATATTTCCATCCCTGCTGCTGGTAACCACGCTCTTCCGCCTGGGACTGAATGTATCCAGTACCCGGATGATTCTCCGAGACGGCTATGCGGGAGAGGTCATTCAAAATTTCGGCCAGCTGATTACCGGCGGAAATATTGTCATCGGTGTGGTGATTTTTTTAATCATTGTGCTGGTGCAGTTTATTGTGATTACAAAGGGCGCCGAGCGTGTGGCTGAGGTGGCGGCTCGCTTCACGCTGGATGCGATGCCGGGCAAGCAGATGGCCATTGACGCGGATCTGTCCTCCGGCCTGATTAATGAGCAGGAGGCAAGGGCCCGGCGCCAGAAAATACAAAAAGAGGCGGACTTCTACGGCGCTATGGATGGTGCCACGAAAATAGTTAAGGGTGACGCAGTTATGTCGATTGTCATTACCCTGATCAATTTTGTGGGCGGTGTCATTATTGGGATGGTGATGGGCGGCGGTGACTTCACTACGGTTTTACAAACCTACTCCATTGTAACCATTGGCGATGGCCTGGTGTCCCAGTTGCCGGCACTGATGATCTCCACTGCTACTGGTATGGTTGTTACCCGGTCTGTTTCAGAGGGCAGTCTCAACAGAGATGTTATTGCGCAGTTTAAGGCCCAGCCAAGGGCGATGATGACAACGGGCGTCATCCTGCTTTTCCTGGGGGTTATTCCAAATACGCCGCATGCCGCACTGATCATCGGCGGCGGCGGTCTTGTGGGCGGTGGATATTTGGTCAAACGCGGTATGGAAAGGCAGAAAACCATTGCGGCCGCCGCCGAGAGCGCAGTGTCACAGACGGAAGAGGTGCCGCCCAGTGAAAGTGATTACTATAAGGATATCAACAATGTATACTCCCTGCTGACGGTTGAGCCAATTGAAATGGAGTTCGGCTACAGCCTGATCCCTATGGTGGATGAAGGCCAGGGGGGAAAGTTGATCAGCCGTATTGTGATTTTCAGAAGGCAGTACGCCCAGGACATGGGCTTTGTATTTCCATCCATCCGTCTGCATGATGCCGCCTCCCTGGGAACAAACCAGTATGTGATCCGCATCCGGGGAGAAGAGGTGGCCAGGGGAGAGATTCTGGTGGACTACTACTTGGCTTTGGAGCCGGCGAATCCTCTGGGGGAGATTGATGGCATTGAGACTGTGGAACCGGCTTATGGAATCCCCTCTCGTTGGATTTTACCAGAGAATCGGGAGATGGCGGAGGTCTATGGCTACACTGTGATTGACCCCCTGTCCGTGATGCTGACCCATCTCTCGGAGACCATCAAAAAGTATGCGTATGAGCTGCTGAACCGAGCAGAGACGATTCAGTTGGTGGAAAATTTGAAGCAGTTCTCTCCAGAGCTTGTGGAGGAGGCAATTCCAAACGTGGTCTCTTATGCCACCTTGGAAAAGGTTCTGCGCAGTCTTCTAAAAGAAGGCGTACCGATCAAGGACCTTGGGACGATTCTGGAGACTCTGGTGGACGCCTTGGGCCAGGGACGGGATGTAGATGCAGCCATTGAACAGGTGCGCGGCGCGTTGGCCAGGACAATTACCCGCCGGTTTTGCGAAGATGGGCAGCTGCGTGTCGTCACGCTGGATGCTGAGGTGGAGAAGAAGATTATTTCCTCGCTGACAAGAAATGAGCAGGGCGTCTATCTGGCGATGGGGCCGGACCTGATGCAGCAGATCGTCACGCAAATGGCGGAGTATATTCGCAAGTTCAATGAGCTGTCCCAGACGCCGGTAATTTTGGTCAGCCAAGTGATTCGCGGATATTTCAGCAAGATGATCACACAATTTTATCCCAGTGTCTATGTGCTTTCATTCAATGAGGTCACAAGTTCTGTACAGATTCAGGCTATCGGAAATATCGCTATGGACACGGCGTCACGGAAGGCGGTGGCCCGGTGAGTGAGGCAACAGCCTGCGCTGGTCACAGCTATACAGAGGATGCAGTTGAAAACCTGGATACCCAGGAGCTGCTGAGGCTTTATAAAGAGACTGGGGATGAGGCACTGAAGTGGCCGGTGGTTCTGCGCTACACGGACCTGATTAAGAGCGCGGCAATTCAAGTGAGAGGTGTATACAGCAGCTTTGCCCAGGTGGATGATATTGTCAATGAGGGAATACTGACCCTGCTGAACGCGATTGATAAATATGACCCCAGCAAGGGGGTAAAGTTTGAAACGTATGTCTCGAAAAGAATTCGTGGCATGGTCATTGATTTGGCGAGAAAACAAGATTGGATTCCCCGCACCATTCGGCAGCGGGGCAGAGAGATTGACAAAGCCATTTCAGAACTGACCACCCTGCTGGGGAGACATCCGACAGAGGTCGAGGTGGCCGCAAAACTGGGGATCACAAAGGAGCGATACCAAAAGGACATAGCGGGAATTGCGCTGAGCAGCGTACTGTCTCTGGACCTGTTGATGGATGCGCGGGAGGCCGATGACTTTCGTGTGGAGGTTCCGTCCAGAGATACCCAAACGCAGCCCGAGAAGGCGCTGGAAACACAGGAATTGCAGCAGAAACTGGCAGAGGGCATTCAAATGCTGTCCAGGAACGAGCAGATCGTGCTGTCCCTCTATTACGAAAAGAACCTGCATATGAAGGAAATTGCGCAGGTCATGGATCTCAGCAGCCCAAGAATTTCCCAGATACATGCCCGAGCCATTCAAAAGCTGAGGGATCACATGGAGCAGTATTTTCATGGGACAAAAGCTACCACAAGGAAAGGCGGGAATTACAAGTGTTCAAGGGATTCTACAACCTGACATCATCTATGCTGACACATCAGCAGAACTTGAATGTCATTGCCAATAATATGGCGAATATCTCCACAGCGGGATATAAGCAGGACCTGTACACTGCCAGCACATTTGACGATGTCATGTACAGCCGGATGGGGAACAAGCACAATACGGGACAGGAGATTGGAAGACAGAGCTATATCCGCGCCGCCAGTAGGATTTACACTGACTATACACAAGGAATACTGGAGCCCACGGGGATAGCGCTGGACTTTGCCATTCATGGAGACGGCTTTTTTGCTGTTCAGGACCCGGATGGCGGGATTGCATATACGCGTATGGGCAATTTTTCGCTGGATGATGAGGGCTATCTCTGCCTGCCTGGATATGGACAGGTGCTGGATCCGGAGCTGCAGCCCATTTATTTGGGAACAGATCAGATTTACGGAGGAAATCAGGGAACCATCTACTACGATGAAGGCGGACTTATCGGGCAGTTGGGTGTGTTCCTCTTCGAGGATACCGGCGCGCTGGAGCGCAATGGAGAAGGACTGTTTGTGGGCGCACAGGGCACGGCAGCGCAGGATGCGGAGGTGCTCAACGGATATCTGGAACGCTCCAATACAGACATCGTCAAGCAGATGACAGAAATGATCACATACCAGCGGGCGCTTCAAAGTGCGGCTCAGGTTTCTAAGATGTACGATCAGCTGATGACAAAGGCGGCCACGGAAATCGGACGGATGTAAGGAGATGACGGAGAGATGAATCAATCTTTCTTTATCGGCGCAGTTGGCGCACATCAACAGCAGAAGAGACTGAATGTTCAGGGAAACAACATTGCAAATGTCAATACATACGGTTTCAAGGCAGAAAAAGGGCGCTTTGCGGCGTTGATGTATGAGGATATCAAGGCGGTTGACGATGCGCAGCTGCCTGCAGGCGCGGGGGCCTGCCTGTGGACCACGGACACTGACTTTTCTTCCGGCGCTGGCGTTGATACAGGAAGAGCGCAGGATTATATGATTTCAGGAGACGGCTTTTTCGCCCTGGTGGATCTGGCCACCAATGAAGTATCACTCACCAGAAACGGAGCGTTTTCCATCGCGGAGCTGCAACGGGCCACTGGCGAGACAGATGAACAGGGACAGCCTGTCATAGAGCGAGTGATGTACCTGTCCGATGGAGACGGCCGCTTTGTTCTCAGCGATACAGGCAGCATGATTGAAGTGACGGACGGTGACGCAGACCAGCCGGTGGGAATCTTCGATTATATCAATTATAACGGTATGGAGCATCTGGATGGAACAAGGTTTCTCGCAGTTGAAAAAAACGGCGGTCTCCGGGTTGGGGATGGGACGCTGGTTCGCGGGATGCTGGAGTCATCCAATGTGGATCTGGCGGAGGAAATGACGAAGGTGATTGAATCCCAGAGAGCTTACAGCATGGCATTGAAAATGGTCCAGACATCTGATGAGATCGAAACTGTCATCAACAATCTGCGAGGCTGAGGGAGGAGGAGCGAATGACCATTAAAAGCTACAGCGACCTGAATTCTTTAGAGCTTGACACACTCAGGGAAATCGGGAGTATTGGCACCGGGAATGCCGCTACCGCATTGTCCTCACTGATCGGACAACAGGTGCGGATTGAGATGCCGGAGGTGCGCATCATGGGGTATAACGAAGCCATTGAGTGGATCGGAGGCCCTGAGGAGATCACAGCAGGCGTGCTGGTCAAGATGAGCGGGCAGGTGAACGGGATCATGCTCTCTGTACAGCAGTTGAAATTTGTCAACTTGGTGCTGGAGAGTATGCTGGGAAAAGGTGTTGAGGATTACAGCGGGCTTCATGAGATGGAGTGCTCTGCCCTGATTGAGGTGGGAAATATTATGATTTCTACCTTTATCAATGCCCTGAGCAGCCTGGCGGGAATTGATATTGAGCTGACGGTACCTGCCTTTACTGTGGATATGCAGGGGGCCATTATGGCGGTGCCTATGGCAGAATATGGGGGACAGTCGGATTATATCATGACTATCGGCGGCAATTTTGTCCGCGATGGACAAACAGTTCCCTGCAGGCTGCTGTTGTCTCCTGACATCCGATCATTAAACTTTTTATTAAGGAAGCTGGGCGTGAGCGGTGGAGCATAAGCTGATTGTTGGTATTGCAGACATGAAGATGGCAAGGGACAGCGGGATGCTGGTGACATACGCGCTGGGGTCCTGCATCGGCATTTGCCTGTACGATCCGCTGAAGAAGCTGGGAGCTATGGTCCATGTCATGCTGCCGCTGAATATGGAGACCGGCCGCACCAATACCATGAAATACGCAGATACAGGTATCCGCGAGACGCTGAGGATGATGGAGTCAAAAGGGGCGATGCGCTCCCGCATTACCGCCAAGATCGCGGGCGGGGCAAAAATGTTTGAAGTCAGCGGCGGCGCACTGGGAAATATCGGACAGCGCAATATCGAAAGCGTTCACATGAACTTGAAGCGGGAGGGTATCCGGCTTTTGAAAGAGGATGTAGGCGGAACTGTGGCGCGTACGCTGCTGTTTGATGTATCAACGGGCATGGGATGCGTCCGATGCTATGGCAAACCAGAGCTTATTATTTGAGAATCACCGACAGAGAGGAGTGGCCCAATATGCTGGAAGAAGATAAAAAGGGCATTTTGCTGGAGTCTGGTACAAATGAAATTGAAGTTATGGAGTTCACCATTGATGGCAGCCTGTACGGCATCAACGTGGCAAAGGTGAAAGAAATTCTGGTTTCCGCTCCGGTTAAGCCCATGCCCCACGCACACGCTGCGGTGGAGGGGATTTTCAAGCCGCGGGACGTCGTGATCACAGTGGTGGACCTGCCGAAATATTTACTGGGAGTTTCGAAAGAAAAAGGGCCAAAAGACCTGTTTATTGTCACAAATTTCAACAAAATGAATATTGCGTTCCGCGTTCATACCGTGGTGGGGATCAGCCGTATTTCCTGGCGGGATATCCAAAAACCTGACAAGACGATATCCGGCGGCAGAGAGGGCGTTGCCACAGGAATTGCCCAGTGCGGGGAAGATTTGGTCACGATTCTGGACTTTGAAAAAATTGTGGCGGAGATCGCGCCGGAGACCACCATACAGATGTCTGAGATTGATCAGCTGGGACCGCGGAACCGCAGTAACTCTGCTATTGTGGTGGCGGAAGATTCCATACTTTTGAGCAAGATGATTGAGGAGGCGCTGCATAAGTCCGGCTATGTTAACACAAAGATGTTCTCCAACGGACAGGAGTTGTGGGACTATCTGAACACCCTGCGGGGCAATGACAGGCTGGATGAACTGGTTTCGCTAATCATTACGGATATTGAGATGCCGCAGATGGACGGGCATAGGCTTACAAAACTGGTAAAGAGCGACAAAGAGTTTCAACATATTCCCCTGGTAATCTTTTCCTCTTTGATTACGGAGGAGATGCGGCGCAAAGGAAAGGAACTGGGGGCGGATGAGCAGATGAGCAAGCCGGAAATCGGTCATTTGGTTCAGGTGATTGACCATTTGCTGGAACATACAAAAAGCTGAGCACGGAGGCATGGGCCATGGGCAGCAAGTACATTGTAAGACAGCCGATTAAAGATGCGGCAGGCGAAATCCTGGGATATGAGATTCTATATCACGGTGAAAACCAAGCCTTTATTGGAGATGCCGGTGCGGCCAATGAGTTTGCCGCGGCAGATACCATCTATAATTTTCTGACGCAGAACAGCACAAAAAGCCTGAAGGGGTCCTTGAACTTCATGACCTTTACCACCATGCTTCTGATGAAAAAAACGCCGAGGCTGTTTGATAAGTCAGAGCTTGTGATTCAGATTGACGACAGTGTGATTATACATCCGCTGTCCATGCATTTTGTGAATCAATATGCCCGAGAGGGATATAAAATTGCAGCCAACGAATTCCAGTTTGCACCCCGGTATTTGACATTGCTGGATAGCCTCGATTATATCAAGCTCAATTCCAAGACAACGACAGATGCCGCCATGCACAATATTATTGACATTGCGCACAGCATGCACAAAAAATGCATTGTCACGAATATTGAGACGGAGGAACAGTACCAAAAGGCGGTGGCGCTGGGTGCGGATGCGATGGAGGGAACTCATGTCGCAGAGAAGCTTACGACAAAGGCTCATAGCGGGGCGTATCTTCAAAGCAATTTTTTCCGCTTGATGGTGGCGGTGACGAAGGATGAGCCGGATGTCAACGAAATCGAGCAGATGATTTCCATGGACGCCAGCCTTAGCTTTGCCCTGCTGAAGATGGCAAACTCTGTGTATTTCGCTCTGCGTCACCGGGCGACAACGATTCACCAGGCTATTATGACGCTGGGACTAGGCCAGCTGAAGCAATGGATTTATCTGCTCAGCGTCGGCGGCACGGATAACCAAATGGATGTTGGAGCGGAAGAGTTTCTGAAATTATCTTTTATGCGGGCAAACTTTTGCAGTGAACTGATGAAGTATGCCCAGGATATGCCGGTTTCCAGGTCAGAGGCATATTTGATGGGGATGTTTTCTACTCTCAACTACCTTATTGATGCGCCGCTGGAAGAAATTTTAAACGAGGTCCCGATTGCGGAGGAGATTAAGGCGGCACTGCTACGCAAGGAGGGCCGCTGCGGAAAGCTGTATGATCTGGTACTGAGCTATGAAGCTGCAAACTGGAACAAAATCAGCAGCCTCGCGGAAGAACTGGGGATTCCCAATCAGGTATTGACCAGCGTGTATTTTATCTGCATGGAAAACGTCAATATGCTGTGGGAGCAGTTGAACCATCCATATGTGGGACAGGAACAGCCTGGGGAGAGCACACCGGAAGAGTCGCAATAAGCCTATAAAAAGTGAAAGCCTGGCGCAGCATCGCGTCAGGCTTTCAAATATGATAGACCTATGATATGTCATGCCGGGGATGCTCCAGGACCTCCTTGCATGCGCGCAGGATCTGGGCGGTGACAGCGGAACTGAAGCGCCCCTCATATATAGAGAGCCTGGAGGTGAGTTCATGGACCGGCATGACAACATATTTAGGGGGAAGCTGATTCAGTGCCAGCGCCAAGACGTCATTCCTGCAACGGCTACAGCGGCATAGACCAAAGAGGCCCATATAATGATCGGCTTTTTCCTCCACTAGAAGCTGCATAATGTTTTCACAGGCGGTCTCGCAGACTGTGGGAGTGGAAAGCGGTTCCGCGGGCGGCTGCGTTTCAGCATCTTTTTCGGTGGCTGGGGGTGTGGCCGGCGGCACTTTCGAGGAAGGGGGTGCGTTCTGCAGGGGATTTTCCTGTGAAAGGGAGGGCGCTGGCGGCTTGGATATGGGGGAAGGATGCGCTGGTGCTTCTGTTTCGTCTTCCAAGGATGCCTGCAGGGCGTCCTTAATGGCAGAGGAGACTGCCATATCATTTTGCAGAGATGCCAGGATAGGGGGGGGCTGCGGGCTGTGGGCGTCTTCCGGCAAAGCAGCAGATGTAGCCGCGCTGTCCGTGGGCAGAGGGGACTCGGTGCCGCGGTTTCTGCTGAGCAGATTCATAACATGGGCGGTTTTGCTGGTATTGGAACCCTTTACTGAGGCCATATGAGCGATACTCCTTTATGTTCAAAAAGCGACCGGCAATCAGATTTTTTCCGCAAGTGGAAACTGATCTCCCGCCACAATGCTTACGATCCTCTGCAGATCCTGTGCTGGATTGGAGGATGGGCGGTATGTAAGAACACTCTGACCATGGGCGGGGGCCATAGCGACGCCGACGCCTCTTCGAATCTTCGTGGGGAACACTTGGCTGTTTAGTTGACAGGCAACCTCTTCCGCCAGCTCCAGAATCTCCCGGGAGAGAGTCAGGCGGGCGTTAAACTTATTGAGGAGAATGCCCAGAACCTTCAGGCCCGGATTAAAGGATTCACGGACCGCTTCTATGGTGTCTTGAATCTGAGAAATTCCAACCAGGCTGAGAACCTCTGCCTCCATGGGAATGATGAGGCTTGTTGAGGCGACATAGGCGTTGATGGTCAGAATATTCAGCGCCGGCGGAGTATCAATCACAACAAAATCATAGGTGCCTGAGAGCAGATTCAGCTGCTGGGCGAGCATAAACTCGCGGCGCGGCGCTGTAAATGAAACCTCGGCGGTGGACAACATGATGTCAGAGGGAAGGACATCTCCATATTGAGTGGATATTACGGCCTCTTGAATCGCAGCGGTGCCAGTGAGCACATCATAAACAGTATGACCGCTTCCAATATCCAAGCCAAGGGCAAAGGCCAGATTTCCCTGGGGATCAAGGTCGATACCCAGCACCCGAGCACCTCTTTGATGAAGACCGCAGACCAGCGCTGCGGCGACGGTCGTTTTTCCGACGCCGCCCTTTTGATTGGTAACAGTAATAATCTCTGGCAAGGAATTCCGCCTCCCAATGTAAAAACTGTGAGATTCCCTCTTATTTTTCTAAAGAGATGTGCCGATAAAAAAATAGAAGAATTATGAAATCCGCTCATAGAGAATATCGACAAATTCAGCCAATAAATAAGAGGGCAATGCCCAGTTTTTCAAAGGAGTGAAAGCATATGGCATCTGTCAGCAGCGTGGGCAGCAGCTCCAGCAGCATCTACGGCACCCGGAATGTCATTTCAGGCTTGGCCAGTGGAATTGACACGGAAACTCTGATTGAGAATGCGGTCTCCGGCTATCAACTGAAAATTCAGGGCCTGCAACAAAAGCGGACCAAAGTGGAGTGGCAGCAGGAGGCCTACCGCAGTATTATTGCAAAAATGTCGGCCTTCACCGATAAATATACCTCGTATATGTCCGCTACAAACCTGATGTCCACAGCCTTCTTTGACAGCGCAGTTAAGGTCAGCACGGTCGGCGCTTATGCGGATAAGATATCCGCCAGTGGCAGGACCAACAGCGATGTACAGATCTTGGGTGTCAAGCAGTTGGCCAAGGCGGCAATCTACACGGTCTCCGGCTTGGCCGGCGGGAGCGGTGATAAGCCTTCTGTTTCCGGAGAGCAAATCAATTTGAAAGAGAAGCAGCCGCTGAGCAACATCTCTGGTTCACTGACGATTAACTATGGCGGGGGACGGACTTACACCGTCGAATTTGGTGAACTGGATATTTACAGCAGCGCCGACGAGCTGGCCAAGGCGATTGACGAAAAGCTGAGCAAGCAAAGCATGACGCTTTCGGACGGCACAATGGTGGAGGCAAATACAAGAATCGGAGTGCGCGTCAACGGCGAAAGCATTGAATTTTATGACAAGGGCGGCGCTGGCAACAATGTCTACATCAGTTCGGCCAGCGGGGATATCAAAAACACTTTGGGACTCACCCCATCCGAGAGCACCAAGAGTCTGGACCTGTCTGGCGTGGAGCTTGTGAATGAGGACAGCACTGTGGGGGACTATCTCTCCGGTAAGGAGCTGACGGTCACTCTGGACGGTGTGACAAAGAAGATCACTCTGCCCGACTATCGAAAGCCGGATGGGCACACATGGACCAATACGGAGTATCTCAAGGCGCTGCAACAGAAGCTGGACGATAGCTTCGGCGCTGGTAAGATTGAAGTGGACCTCAACAATGTCAGCGGTCGGGATGCGCTCTCTCTGAAGCTGACGATTCAGAAAGGCTCTACTATGGCGGTTTCCGGCAATGCGGCCGAGGCGCTTGGCCTGGGAAGCGGCGCCAGCACCTATGTCGACACCAGCCAGACATTGGGAGATATCTTGAAGGACGCGGACTGGGGCAAGTTTACCATGGCAAAAGCCGAAGGCGAGGTCAAAAAAATCGATGTGGAGGCCACTGAGGACACCCCTGCCTATTCCTACTATGTGGATTCCAAGGGTAACAAAGTGGCCAAGAGCTACGACGGCAAAGATGGTGAATATTACCGAGTGGACGACAAGGGCGAATTTCTGTATGAGTTCAAGGTCAACGATCAGGTGGTGGGCAGCTTCAACAAAAACACCGCCCTGGAGAGTGTTCTGACCGCAATCAACGGAAACGCGGATGTGGGAGTCACTGTCAACTATTCCAAAACCACCAACCAATTTCAGTTTGTGGCCAAGGAGAGCGGGGCCGCAGGCCGTGTGGAGATGGGCGACGGCCTGGCCAGTGCCCTGTTTGGGGGCGGCACGGAGGAGAAGGGGCAGGATGCAATCCTCTCCATGTCGGTCAATGGTCAGATGCTGGAAGATATTACTCGCAGCAGCAATACCTTCAACGTGGATGGCCTGAATGTGAATTTGAAGGGAACCTTTAACTATGCGGAGACGGATGTAAAGGACGAAAATGGAGCAGTCATAACAGCGGCGGGGACGCTGGTGGAGGATCCAGAGGCGGTGACCTTTACAGCTGCCTCTGACACGGATAAAATTGTGGACGCGATCCGATCCATGGTGGAGGACTACAACGCCATGGTGACGGAGATCAAGAACGCCTACTCCACTCTGCCTGCCCAGAAGTCCAGCGGCGCATATTATGAACCGCTGACGGACAAGGATATGGAGGGAATGTCTGAGTCCGCTATTGCCGCCTACGAGGAGAAAGCAAAGCAGGGGCTGCTGTTTGGCGATTCCGATCTCTCCGCCCTGTACAGCCGCCTGCTCAATGCCGTCTCCATGACCGGCAGCGACGGCGCGGCACTGAAAGCCGCTGGGATTACCACGGCTTACAACAACGGCCTGACGACACTGACTTTGGATGAGAGCGCTTTGCGCGCCACTCTGGAGACTGACCCGGATAAGGTGCGGGACATCTTTACCAAGAGCACGGAGAGCGGCGCTTCTAGCAGCGGCCTGATGCAGGCGCTGAAGACGCCTCTGGACCTGTACGGAAAGACGAAGGGCGGCAAGGGAATCCTGGTGGAGAAGGCAGGTTCTCCACTGGCAAGCAGCACACTGTATTCCAACACGATTCAGAAGCAGCTGGATGCGCTGGATGAGCAGATTCAGAAGTGGCAGGATAAAATGTCCGACCAGATTGACCGCTATACCGCAAAATTTTCGGCGCTGGAGCAGTTGGTCAGCGAAATGAATTCGCAGAGTTCTTACTTCGCCGGTTTGATGGGCGGCTATTGAAAAGGGCGGTGAGCCGGTCGTTATGGATCTGAAGGGTTATCAGCAATATAAGGAACAGAGCATCGCTACCATGACACAGGAAGAACTGCTGCTTTTGCTGTATGATGAGCTGGTCAAGCGGCTGATGCAGGCGGAACTGGCACTGGACAAAAAGGAGTATCCGCTTTTTGAGGCATCTGTGCAGCGCGGTATTGAGATTATAGACTATTTGGACAGCACTCTGGATCGGAAATATGAGATCAGCCACAATCTGGGGCGGTTGTATGAATATTTCGATTATGAGTTGGGACGCGCAAAAATCGGCAGGCGGAAGGAGCCGCTGACCGGGGTGAAAATCAAGGCGGCTGAGCTGCGGGACGCATTCCGTGAGGCGGCCAGAACGCAAAACAGAGGAAGTAGGTAGTCGAGGTATGGAGGCGTTGGAGCTGCAGAAGGCTTTGTCATTGGAAAAACGGATGTATGCATTGCTGAACGAAGCTTTTGACATCTCGAAACAGCTCGCAGAAGCAATTGAACGGGGCGATCAGGTCACCATACGCATCCTGCTTTCCATGCGGAGAGAACCGCTGGAGAGTTTGCGCAGGATCCGCCGTGCTTTGGAGGAACAGCGGGACGCGCTTGCGCCGGCGCAGGCGCGTCAGCTGGCGGAGCTTCTCAACGGGGCCG
>OGQS01000966.1_pt1 | contig 17833 bp, 9 predicted proteins | sample 1553331 | NCBI WGS metagenome assembly OGQS01 (sample SAMEA2580012, study PRJEB22360) | human gut metagenome | biome: human gut; feature: human-associated habitat; material: faeces | place: Denmark | collected 2008/2010
CGGCATCGAGCCTGCAAAATCTTTGATTTTGGCAGCCATCGACGCCGGCAAGCATGTCGTGACCGCGAACAAGGCGCTGCTAGCCGAACACGGCAATGAGATTTTCTCCGCCGCTCAGGCGAAAGGTGTCAACGTCGCATTTGAAGCCGCCGTTGCCGGTTCTATTCCGATCGTTAAAGCCCTGCGCGAAGGTTTAGCCGCGAACCGTGTTTCTTCGATCGCCGGCATCATCAACGGAACCTGCAACTTTATCCTCTCCACCATGCGTGATACCGGACGCAGCTTTGATGATGTCCTCAAAGAAGCTCAGCGCTTGGGCTACGCGGAAGCCGATCCGACGTTCGATATCGAGGGTATAGACTCTGCACACAAACTGATGCTTCTCTCGGCTATTGCTTTCGGTGTTCCGGTCGATATGTCCAAAGTCCATATCGAAGGTATTACTCATCTGGAAGCCAAAGACATTAAATTTGCCGAAGAACTCGGTTACCGCATCAAATTGCTTGGCATTACTAAGTACACCGATTACGGTATCGAGCTTCGCGTGCATCCGGCTTTAGTGCCGACTCGCCGACTGCTCGCTAACGTAGAGGGTGCAATGAACGCTGTCGTCGTCAAAGGCGATGCTGCCGAAAGCTCTTTGTACTACGGCAAAGGCGCCGGCTCAGAGCCGACCGGTTCTGCTGTGGTTGCCGACTTGATTGATATCGCCAGAACTGCCGAAGTGGCGGTTTCCGAGCGTCCCCGTATGCCGACCACCACGCACAACCCGAAAGCCAAATCTTTTGCCGACTTCGGCGATACGGTGTGCTCTTACTACCTGCGCATTCCCGTTGAAGACAAACCCGGCGTTTTGGCGGAAATCGCCCGTATTCTGGCCGACAACAAGATTTCTATTGAGTCTTTGATCCAGAAAGAAGCACCTTTGGAGGACGCTTCTACCGAAATCATTCTGCTGACGCACAGCACCCGTGAAGCGGATATTCAAAGAGCCATCCGTACGATGCAGCAGCTGGCCAATGTCCGCGGCGCCATCGTGCTTCTGAGAAAGGAAGAATTACAGTAATGCAATACGTGTCTACACGCGGCGGCGTGCCCGCCGCCTCTTACAGCGAAATTGTTCTTCAGGGTTTGGCGCGTGACGGCGGCTTGTTCGTGCCTAAGGTCTACCCGCAGGTTTCGAAAGAAACTCTAAAGAACTGGCGCGGCCTCTCTTACGCTCAGCTCGCGACTGCCGTGACAAGTCTTTTTGCCAAAGACATGCAGCGTTCGGATATTGCTCGTCTGTGTGAAACCACCTACACGCCCGAAGTTTATTGTCACGGACGTGAAGGCACCGATTTCAAGAAAATCGCACCGGTTGTCTGGCTGGAAAAGGATTTCGGCATTCTTGAGCTCTCCAACGGTCCGACACTCGCCTTTAAAGACATGGCGATGCAGTATTTGGGTTCGCTCTTTGAATTTGTGCTTGCCCGCAAAGAAACCCGTCTGAACATTCTCGGCGCCACGAGCGGAGATACCGGCAGCGCAGCCGAATACGCTATGAAAGGCCGTGAAGGCATTCAGGTCTTCATGCTTTCGCCAGCCGGCCGCATGAGCAAATTCCAGAAAGCTCAGATGTATTCCCTGCAGGATAAGAACATTTTCAACATTGCCGTCCAAGGCAGTTTTGATGACGCGCAGGATATCGTTAAAGCGGTTTCCGGCGATCTGACTTTCAAGACCGAGCATCACATCGGTGCTGTCAATTCCATTAACTGGGCGAGAATCGCCGCTCAGGTCATCTACTATTTCAGCGCTTGGCTTCAGGCAACCGAATCCGAAGACGAAGAAGTTACGTTCTCCGTGCCCTCGGGCAACTTCGGAGATGTACTTGCCGGATGGATTGCCAAGCAGATGGGACTGCCCGTAGCTCGCTTGATCGTGGCCACCAACGAGAACGACGTTCTCTACGAATTCTTCCGCAGCGGCCGCTATCGCATTCGCGATTCCGCGCATACCTTTGTGACGAGTTCTCCGTCGATGGATATTTCCAAAGCCTCGAACTTCGAACGCTACATCTACGACATCACCGGCAGAAACCCCGAGCGCGTCGTAGAGCTCTGGACCGAGCTGGCTGAAAAGAAGGAATTCCTTCTCAATGCCGAAGAATGGGCTGCCGTGAAGGCAAGCGGCTTTACCGCTTCGAGAAGCACGCATGCCGATCGTTTGGCCTGCATCAAACGCGTTTGGGACCAGTACGGTTTCCTCGTCGACCCGCATACGGCAGACGGCATCAATGCGGCAATGAAAGAACGAATCCCCGGTGTAAAAACCATTTGTTTGGAAACCGCATTACCTGCTAAATTTGCAGCTACGATTAAAGAAGCCGTCGGCTTCGAGCCTCCGGTTCCGGCCGGCTATGAAGATCTGCTCGAAAAACCGCAGAAAGTGCTGGAAATGCCTGCGGATGCGGAGTTGGTTAAAAACTTCCTCGTCGAGCATGACGTCGGAAAATAAGTTTTAACTTGAAGAGGCTTGCTTAACCGCAGGCCTTTTTGTTTTTATGAAGATAGTTAATTTTGTTGGATACTCCGGCAGCGGCAAAACGACCTTGATTGAAAAAATCATTGCGCTGCTCGCCGCTCAGGACTTCAAAGTCTCGGCTGTTAAAAATGCCCATCACAACGTGGACATCGATAAACCGGGGAAAGATTCCTACCGTTTTCGGGAAGCAGGAGCAACGCAGGTCATTGTCCATACGGATGAGCGCTGGGCCATGCTCACTGAAACGCCGAAAGACAAGCCGACGCTTTCAGATTTGATTCGCCATTTAGACCCTGCGGATATTGTGGTCGTCGAAGGCTTTAAAACCGAGGAGCAGGAAGCGCTTCGTCTGGAGGTTTGGCGCAAGCTTGAACGGCATGAAACACCGATTTGCGCGCACGACAAACGCATCGCTGCGGTCGTGACCGATACGACACATCCGGCATTTGGAAATCTGCCGATTTTTGATATAAATGATGCCGAAACCATTACTCGCTTCATAGTCCGAGAGCTAGGCCTCGGAGACGGAGAAACACGGAAATGCTGACAGTTGAACAAGCAAAAGCAAAGATTTTGGAAGGTGCGGAGGCAGTTGCCGAAGTAGAAGATATGGTGACTCTGTATTCGGCAGGCAAGATCCTCGCCGAGGACATTGTCTCCGAAATTAAAGTTCCGCCGCTTGATAATTCCCAGATGGACGGCTACGCCGTTCGCTGCGCCGATTTTGCAGACAATCGCCGCAATTTTCCGGTTTCTCAGCGAATTTTTGCCGGTCACGTCGGTACCGAACTTGAACCCGGGACGGTTACGCGCATCTTTACCGGTGCACCGATTCCTCCGGGAGCCGATGCAGTCATTCCTCAGGAAGAAGCTTCCGAGATGGAAGACGGCAGCGTTGAATTTCATTGCGATCCGAAAACCGGGGCTTGGATTCGAAGAGCCGGCTGCGATATCGATATCGGTCAGACCGTATTGAAGAAGGGCGATCGCCTGACGCCTCCTGCGCTCGGCGTTGCCGCCAGCATCGGTGTCTCGACCGTGAAGGTCTATCGTCCGATTCGTGTTTCGCTTTTCTTCACAGGGGACGAACTCGCGATGCCCGGAGAAAAATTGGTGGAAGGCGGGATCTACAACTCCAATCGATTCGTCCTGCGTGGTCTGCTCCATCAGTTAGGCTGTGACGTCGTCGATTACGGGAATATTCCTGACACGTTTGAAGCAACCTTAGAAGCTTTCCGCAAAGCCTCACGCAAGTCTGATTTCATTCTGACAAGCGGCGGCATGAGCGTGGGCGAGGCCGACTTCATTCGTCGCGCTGTTGAAGAACTCGGCAAGATGCAGATGTGGCGCATCGCCATGAAACCCGGCAAACCGGTTGCTAAAGGCGAAGTCCGCGGCGTTCCATTTATCGGCCTTCCCGGCAATCCTGTTTCCGGTTTTGTGACTTTCCTGTTGTTTGCTCAGCCGCTGATTCTTAAACTTTCCGGCCGCAGCCAGATTGATGTGAAAGGCTACATTTTGCCTTTGGCTTTTGATTACAAGGGAGGATCCCGCCGCGAATTTATTCGCGTCCGCCGCAACGGCGCCGGAGAGCTGGAAAACTACCGAACTCAAAATTCTGCCGTGCTGAGTTCCTGCACCTGGGCAGACGGGTTAGCGGACATCCCGGCCAAAGCAGACTTGAAGAAAGGCGACCTGGTGACTTACATCCCGTTTACGGAATTCAACTTATAGGGGGCCTCAATGAAGATTGCAGTTCAAACAGAAGACTTTGATGTTCAGGCTGAAGTAGCGGCACTGCATGCGTCTCCCAAAGTCGGTGCCGTCGTGATGTTTTTGGGTACTGTCCGGGACCTCAACGAAGGCGAAGAAGTCGCTTCCATGACGCTGGAGCATTATTCCGGCATGACCGAAAAGGCGCTTACGGCTATTGTTGAAGAGGCAAAGAAGCGCTGGGACATTATGGATGCGACGGTGATTCACCGCGTCGGGGAATTGTTCGCGACCGATCAGATTGTTTTTGTCGGCGTATCGGGTGCCCATCGCGGGGAAGCATTTAAAGCCTGCGAATTCATTATTGACTATTTGAAAACCGAAGCACCGTTCTGGAAGAAAGAAAAGGTGGGCGAGGGCACGCGCTGGGTGCAGGCCAAAGAAACCGACGAAGCGGCAAAATCCAAGTGGACGAAATAAGCTCAAAATAAGAGAAAAAATCACGTCCGTCTCCGCGGACTCTTCAGAATAGACGCATAGGGGAACAGGAGTTGATTCCGAATGTTTCCTTAACAAAAGGAGATTCAAACTCTTATGCGTCAAGATCAATTTACAACTCGGTTCCAAGAGTTGCTCGGAGAAGCACAATCGATGGCTGTTGAGCGTTCTCAGCAGTACATCGATCCGCTTCACTTGCTGCTTGCGGTATTAAAGGACACCGAGGGCACCGGAAGGACGCTCTTAGAGCGCTCCGGCGTGAGAGTCAGAGAACTCGAACGTAAGGTGAAGGAAGCGATCGGCAAACTGCCGGAAGTTTCCGGAGCTGCCGACAATGTCCAAATCAGCCGTGAGTTGATGGCAATCCTTAATTCGATGGAAAGGGAGGCCGAAAGACTCGGCGATAAATTCATTTCCACCGATCTCTTCCTTTTAGCCTTATGCGACAGCAAGTGTGACGCCGCACGTCTTGCGCAAGAGGAAGGCCTCAATAAACCGAGCCTAGAAAATGCAATTTTATCCGTGCGCGGAGGTGAAAAAGTGGACAATCCCGAAGCTGAGAACAATCGTGAAGCGCTGAAGAAGTACACGGTTGACCTGACCGAAAAGGCCAAAGAAGGAAAGCTCGACCCTGTGATCGGGCGAGATGACGAGATTCGTCGTGCGATGCAGATTCTGCAGCGCAGAAGTAAGAACAATCCGGTTCTTATCGGCGAACCGGGTGTTGGTAAGACTGCTGTGGTCGAAGGTTTGGCACAGCGTATTGTGAACGGCGAAGTGCCTGACACACTGCGCAACAAACGCGTCTTAAGTCTTGATATGGCCGGACTCGTTGCCGGTGCTAAATACCGCGGCGAATTCGAAGAACGTCTGAAAGCACTGCTCAAAGAAGTAGTTGCCGAAGAAGGCCGCATCATTCTGTTTATCGACGAAATCCACACAGTGGTCGGCGCCGGTAAGACAGAAGGCGCCATGGACGCCGGCAACATGCTCAAGCCCGCTCTTTCCCGCGGCGAACTGCATGTGATCGGTGCCACGACCTTGGACGAGTACAGAAAGTACATCGAAAAGGATCCCGCCCTGGAACGCCGTTTCCAGAAAGTGATCGTCAACGAACCAAGCGTCGAAGACACGATTGCTATTCTGCGCGGTCTGCAGGAAAAGTATGAAGTCCATCACGGCGTCGAAATTACCGACCCGGCGATTGTGGCAGCTGCTGAACTTTCCGCTCGCTACATTACCGATCGTTTCCTTCCGGATAAGGCCATTGACTTGATTGATGAGGCGGCCGCGCGCATCAAGATGGAAATTGACTCCAAGCCTGAAGAACTCGATAAGCTGGATCGCCGTCTGATTCAATTAAAGATTGAACGTGAAGCCGTTAAGAAAGAAAAAGACGAAGCCAGTAAGAAGCGCCTGAGCGGTTTGGAAGATGAAATCGCTAAGTTAAGCCGCGAATATTCCGACCTGGAAGAAATCTGGAAGAAAGAAAAGAACGCTGCATTGGGTTCTAAAGAAGTCCGTGACGAAATCGACAAGCTCAAGACCAAGATGGAAGAGCTTCGCCGTTCCGGCAAGTATGAAGAACTTGCTGCGATTCAGTACGGCAAACTTCCCGAGCTTGAAAAACAGCTTGTGAAGGAAGAAAAAGAAGAAACCAAACTCTACGACGAAAAACCGAAGCTCCTGCGTACACAAGTAGGCGCAGAAGAAATCGCCGAAGTGGTTTCCCGCGCAACCGGTATTCCGGTCTCCAAGATGATGGAAGGCGAACGCCAGAAACTTCTGGATATGGCTAAGTACATCGGCAAGCGCGTTGTCGGACAGAAAGAAGCGGTTGATAAAGTCGTTGACGCCATTCTTCGTTCTCGTGCCGGCTTGTCCGACCCGAACCGTCCTTATGGTTCCTTCCTCTTCCTCGGACCGACAGGCGTCGGTAAGACAGAGCTCACTAAGGCTTTGGCCGAATTCCTGTTCGACACCGAAGACGCTATGATCCGTATCGATATGAGCGAATTCATGGAGAAACACTCCGTGGCTCGTTTGATCGGTGCGCCTCCGGGATATGTCGGATATGAAGAAGGCGGCTACTTAACAGAAGCCGTACGCCGTAAACCTTACAGCGTGATTCTTCTCGACGAAGTTGAAAAAGCCCATCCCGATGTCTTCAACATCCTGCTTCAGGCCTTGGACGACGGTCGTATGACCGACGGTCAGGGACGCACGGTTGACTTCAAGAATACCGTCATCATTATGACTTCCAACCTCGGTTCCCACGAAATCATGAACCGTCAGGGTGAAGATCCTGAAGTCGTGAAGGAAGCTGTAATGGATGAAGTCAAGAAGCACTTCAGACCCGAATTCATTAACCGTATTGATGAAATCGTCGTCTTCAATGCCCTTGATCAGAAGGCCATTCGCGAAATCGCCCGCATCCAGATCCGTAAGCTCGCCAAACGTATGGAACAGCAGAACATCGGTCTGGATGTTACGGAAGCTGCTCTGGACGAAATCGGCAAGGTCGGCTTTGATCCATTGTTCGGTGCACGTCCGTTGCGCCGTGCGGTCCAAGACTATCTGGAAAACCAGATTGCTGTGGATATCCTTAAGGGCAAATATGCTCCGGGAGACACGGTGTTTGTGGATTATGTCGACGGCAAATTCATTTTTGAAAACCGTAAAGACAACCGATAAGATCATCTGATCAAATCAGATAAGAGGCTGGGAGACCAACAATCTCTCGGCCTTAACTTTTTTTTGAAGGCTCGAGGAATAAAATAAGAAAAAACACTCTTAAGCCACGCCATGTACGCACAAGGAACTCGCGGTCACGACATCCTCGCGATTTTTCTCGTTTCGATCGCCCACGCCAGCTCTCATTTCTATCACTTAGTGATCCCGTCGTTGTTCCCTTGGATTCTTCCGCACTTCGGAATGAATTTCCTTCAGGGCGGCACCTTGATGACAACGTTCTTTGTTACGAGCGCAGTCGGCCAGTCGATGAGCGGCTTTCTGGTTGATAAAGTGGGCGGCCGGATCTCAATGTATACAGGCCTGGTTTTGCTGATTGCCAGTGCCGTGGCTTTAGGCATGGCAGAAAATGTGCCGATGCTTTATCTCTCGGCGATGCTGGCCGGCGCCGGCAACTCGGTGTTCCATCCGAGCGATTATTCGCTGATGAACTACAACATTCGGGATCGCTTCTTGGGTCACGCTTTTGCTTGGCATAACATCACCGGCAATATCGGCTGGGCAATTTGTCCTTTCTTCATGGTAACGACAGCGGGCTTGTTCGGCTGGAGAGGTGCAGCGTTTGCAGCTTCTTCGGTAGCGCTGATTGTTCTTGTCATCGAGCTTGTATTTAGAGGCGTTTTCTCTCGAGATTCCGTTCGTGACAGCACGCCGCCCACGCCTAAAGAAAAAGAAGAGGGAACTTTCGGCTTTCTGCGCGTGCCGGATGTCTGGTACTGCTTTATGTTTTTCTTCTTTACGTCCGGTGCCTTCGGCGTTCTTCAAAGCTTTTCGCAGACGATCTTCAAGAATGCCTATCACTTGAATCTGACCGGAGCTTCGGCGGCTCTGACAGCTTATCTCTTGGGCGCCGGCGCGGGCGCTTTGATCGGCGGGTTTTTAACGAATCAGCATAAGATCTCGAGCAATCGCGTTGTTGCGCTGTGTCTTACGTTTGCTGCCGTGATGGCAGCTATTTTGGCGTCTCAGATTCTAAGCGGGTATTGGGCAGTCGTTCTAATGTGTCTGATGGGTCTGGGAACAGGTGTAGCAGCACCGAGCCGAGACATTATGATTCGAGGTGCGACAGTTGCTAAGTTAGGCAAGAAATCTTTCGGACGTGTCTACGGTTTTACGTATTGCGGAATGGATGTGGGGCAGTCGCTGACTCCGATTCTTTTTGGACCGTTGCTGGACGTCGGTATGTTTACAGCTGTTCTTTTCGGTGTCGCCATCCTGCAGACCTTTGCCATTTTTACAGCACTTCGCGTTTCGACTCAGTCAAGTCCGTCTGCGAATTAAAGAAGCCGCGGCGTAAGCTCGTCCATATCGCCGAGATTGAGCATGTTTTCTGTATCTTCTTCCAGGCGATTTCCGATGGCAATGCCCAGTAGACGGACGGTCTGATGATTGAAATCGATTTTTTCCAGTAAAGATTCAGCCGTTTTGAGGATCTGGGCTTTCTCATTAAAGACAGAGTTAGACGTCTGAGTTCGAGTGATCGTCTTAAAGTTATGGAAACGCACTTTTAACGTCAGAGAACGACCGAGAAAGTCGTTTTTGCGAAGGCGCGTCATCAGATAGTCGGTTAGTTCCGAGAGCGTATCTTCTAACTTATTAAGATTTCCTTCGTCTTTGGAGAGTGTGATCTCAGCACTTACCTGTTTGCGAATACGTTCCGTTCTAACGGGTCGATCATCTATGCCGCGAGCAAAGTTGTAATAGGACAGTCCCGAACTGCCGAATTGCTCGACTAAAAACGAAAGATCTTTTTCGCGTAGATCTTTACCGGTGAAGATGCCGAGACTCTCCATTTTTTGAGAGGTCACCGGACCGACGCCCCAAATAGCCTTCACAGGAAGACGATCAATGAATTTAAGTGCGGCATCCGGATGGATCACGCATAAGCCGTCGGGCTTACGCCAATCGCTCGCAATTTTGGCTAGAAACTTGTTGTAAGAAACGCCGGCAGAAATAATGAGACCAACCTCTCGACGAATGTCTGCTTTGATGAGCTTTGCGATTTCCATCGCGTAACCATAATCGCGCCAAACGTCCGTGACGTCCAAGAATGCCTCATCGATAGAGACTTGTTCAATGAGATTTGCGTAGCGAGAAAAGATTTCGAAAACTTCGGCTGATGCTTTTTTGTACTCGTCCATCCGCCCAGGAACGAAAATTAAATTTGGGCAGAGCCTCGCGGCAACCGAGGAGGGCATTGAGGAACGTACACCGAACTTTCTTGCTTCGTAGGAAGCAGACGCAACGACACCTCGAGCGGAATTTAATCCGACGGCAATTGCCTTCCCTTGCAGCGAAGGATTATCACGCTGTTCAACAGAAGCGAAAAAAGCGTCGAGGTCGAGGTGAAGTATTCGGCGATAGTTATCGAAATTCATAGACGAATTTTCTCATTATTCATGGCTTTTATCTTGCTGAAAAAAGTAAGGAATTTTCTGAAAAATAGGATTTCTTAAAAAGAGTAGGAACTCGTTCTATCCCATCACAAAACTGGCAAACTCAAGAACCAGAGGAGACGAGGATGAATAAAACATTAAAAGGCATGGCGATGGCCGGACTAGCGGCTGTTTTTTGGGGATCAATGGGTGTTGCAGGACAGTATTTACTTCAAAATTGTCACTTTACACCGATGGATTTGATCTCTATACGCATGCTCCTTGCAGGCTCGATCTTCGTTGGCATTGAGTTCTTTCTTTTAAAGAAGGGGGCTCTGAAAGTATTTGAAACCAAGCAGAACATTATCGATCTGATAATTTACACGCTAACAATCATCGGAACGCAATTAACGTTCTTTGTTTGTATTCAATACGCAAACGCACCTTTTGCCGCTGTTTTAACTGCAACTGTTCCATTGTGGATCATGATTTTCATGGTGGTATTTCAGCATAAACGGCTCACTGTGAAAGAAGTTTTTTGCGGACTTGTAGCTGTAGCCGGAGTGGTTCTAGTCGTAACCGGCGGATCATTTAAAAACTTCAACGTCTCAGGTATCGGCTTTTGGGCCGGTATCGGATCTGGAATCACAGGTGCTTTTTATGTTCTGTTGCCTCAAAAATTTATTGCGCGTGTCGGTTCCGGGTTAGCAACGAGCTGGGCACTTTTGCTTACCGGCGTTACTGTGACGTTGTTCAGTCACTTTTGGAACGAACCTTTGGACTGGACCGTCTACTCAATTTTGGTTTATGCGTTTATTGTGCTTTTCGGAACGATTGCGGCGTTTTGGCTTTTTCAAGCGGCTGCCGAAATTATCCCGGCAGATATTGCCGGCATGATGGAGACCTTCGACCCAGTAGCTGCAACTCTACTGAGCATGATATTTCTTGGGGTGAGCGTTAATTCTTGGGAGTGTATTGGCGGGGCATTGATTCTTGGCGCTGTTGCTTTTCTTGCCGTTCCCTCGAAGCATCCGTTTCTCATCTACTATTCCAGAAAGGCGAGAGCGAGTTTTTCGCAAACTGACAAAGATTAGGCAACTATCTTTTTGACGAGAGTGGCATTTGTTTACAACGTGGATGATTGTACCGAAGTGGAGTAGGGTGTAAACGAAAGTTTGTCTCGCTCTTGGACGCCGAATATTTGGTCTCAGCGACATGAACGAGTAACTTATACGGCTGCGAAACGCTACGGCCGGAGAAAGAAGCTCTCCGCAGAGAGAGTTGCCGACGAAAAGGTGCTGAGTTTAATTAGATGTAAGGTCGAACACGCCTTTCATCGAATTAAAGTTCAGTTCGGATATAGGAAAGTCCGATATAGAGGACTGGCCAAAAATACGGCGCGCTTAACTATGCTGGCCTCGATTGCCAACATGTTCATCGGAAATTGCTTCGAAAATCGAACTAAGGTGAGCTTCGTCTAGGATAACTGTATCTATTGGGGAGGAAATTGATTGATTAGGCCCCAATCAACTCCTCCTGAATGGAAAATTTCGAGATTCTTTGAAAATTAAGTCTCTAAAGGCCATTGGGAAGAATCAAGCATTTTGCAGAGCTTCCTGTAGTATTGAAGCCGTAGATTGCCGTTCAGGTTTGACTGATTAGAATGTTTCAGTAGTTGTTAGAAGAATGTAGTATTGAAGCGATGTTAAACCTTGTAAAGATGCCCCATGCTTCTTTGTTTCAGTAGTTGTTAGAAGAATGTAGTATTGAAGCACAAGAAACGCAGGCTTCATTTTTCGTCTCCCATGGTTTCAGTAGTTGTTAGAAGAATGTAGTATTGAAGCAGTGCTAGGCCTGTATCAATCACGCCATTACGCTGTTTCAGTAGTTGTTAGAAGAATGTAGTATTGAAGCTATGCAGATGCAAAGCTAAAAATTTATCGTTCGATGTTTCAGTAGTTGTTAGAAGAATGTAGTATTGAAGCGTGCTGCAGGCCGATTTAATGCGCAGGTCTAACGGTTTCAGTAGTTGTTAGAAGAATGTAGTATTGAAGCTTCCAAACACGGCATCTAAATTAGTCCTTCAGGCTGGTTTCAGTAGTTGTTAGAAGAATGTAGTATTGAAGCCTCGGACTCAATTAGTTGAAAACAAAGGATTTTGATAGGTTGATTTCGGAGCTGTTTTTCGAAAATGGTCGACCTGCACGAAAAGTGCCGTTATTTTCGAAAAATTGGGGTGATTGCTTGACTATTTAGAATATTTCTGGCAATATTTAATTACATTCTTTTAACAACGAAGTCGCCTTCGGGCGAGCTGAAATCAATTTGATTAAATATTAGATCCGGCTACTGAGGTCTTTGACCTTATCCGGATTAACGAAGAGCCTCCGAGGAGGCTTTTTGTGTTGCTAGAAGCGGTCCCCGCAAAAATTCAAAAATTCGCATTGCTCGCATTGTGCTGAAGTGGCGGGGGAGTCTGGAAGAAGGCCTGTTTCGAAACTACTAATAATCTTTTGAGCTATTTCTATCACTTTCTTTTTTCTTTCTTCCGTGAATTCAACGCGCAGGCTCTTGCCCTTCTTGCCGTAAAGAATGAACCCTTGCTTTACCTCTCTTTGGAATTTCTCCTCTAGAAGAATGGCATAGCCGGTTAGCTGAAGAATGTGTCCGCGAGAAGCGACAAAATTGTCCTGAGCCTTGAATTCAAGCGGAATAATCTCGCCATCCTCCATGATAAAAATACCGTCGGCGATTCCATGAATCGGATAAACAGAGCTCTTCAAATAAATGTTTGACTTGAACACTCCTTTTCCCGACAAGTTAAATTTTGACAGCTTCCTTCTTTTTTGAAGCATCGCGGCCTTTTCATGAAAGTCCACGCCGTCTTGGACCCACAAAGGTGACGGCGGTTTAATCTCCAAAAATACGGACAGAAAAGGGATTCTCGGACAAAAACAAAATTGTCGTATGTAAGAAACAGGTAGACTTTCGCGGTTAGGTGAATCCATAGCTATCGGGCTCGCTGTATTCAAAATCCTCGTAACCAATTGATTTCTTGAACTCTTCAGGTTTCAGGACGCAAGGAATACAAAGACATTTATCCTCTGCTCCAAGGAGCTTTCGAGATGAGAAATCCAAAGCATGCCTTTCTGTGGCGGTAAGTGCCCCGTAGAAGACAGATTTCTGTAAGGCGACAAGTCCCAGATCTTTCAGCATTTCAGCAAACTTGGTGCGTTTTGGCGTGTTGGGAATGTCGTAACAAATCAAAAACTTACCATTTGAATCGAATACCACGATAGCGTTTGCCTTCTACGATAGCTCCTGCAAGTTTATAGACCTGCCGTTGAAGAGCATTCTCTAATTTGCATTGCTTCTGTGAGTAATTGATTTTTGTGCTCATCGTTTTATCGATAAGTTCCACCAATTGTTTCTTCAGCGCAGTGTCCAAAAAGTTTTGCTCAGAACCAAGCTTGCATCTCAGACTGATGACATTTCTATCGACCACCCACGCTCTGTACTCCTCAATGCAGTCAAGTACCAAAGATGGCTTTCCGGCTCGATCTGCATGGAGCAATCCGGCGTAGATCTCCAGACCGGCGTTGCCTAGCGCATTTTGAATATAACTATGAAGAATTGCGTACCCATAGTTAAGTGCAGCGTTGGTGATTTCAGTGCTGCCTCTTCCTTCGCGTTCTTGGAACGTCTCCGGCAAAAGTCTTGCTTCTTTTAAAGCGTTCCAGTAAATGAGTGAAGCGCTTCCTTCTAGTCCCATTACCGTATTCTTCCAGTCGGGGCCTGAGGCTCGAGTGTTCAGTAAGTTACTGATCTCTTCTAATCGAGTTCCGGCATTCCGAAGTAAAAGACCGTAAGCCGTTTCTCTTTTCATGAGGTATTTGCTGAAATAAAGGAGGACGGCCCGTTGGTTTCGGATCTTCGAAAAAATGATTTCCTTAGCCAGAAGCTGGGCTTGCAAAGATTTGAGGCATTCGAATTGGGATTTTCTGACGCCGACGACGGCATGGCGGTGCATGCCGGATACTTCGACAACTCCTACGCCTTTCCAGTCGAGAAAGTAGATTCGAATACCTCTTGCTGCGCAGGCCAGGATTACGTTATCGCCGTTGCGTACGATCAGGCGATTTCCGTGAACACCTAGGAAATCGCCAAATCCCGAGACTGTTAGGTGTCTCATGACCTTTCCTTACCGGCCTCTGAGAAGATTTCTTTCAGCGAACTGGCTGCACCTCCGACGATGTAGTTGAAAATAACTCTTGGTCCGACTAATTCGAAGAAAATCGTTCCGTTGTGTTTGTTGTCCTCCCTTGGTTTAGGGAGGAACTTCGTAAATTCTGCGTTCTCAGTATAAATTTTGTTGTCAAAAACCTCCGAGACGCTAAATTTAAAAGAACTTCCTAAAGAAATAGAATTTTCTCCGAACCAGGCCAAGAATTTTTCTCCAGGCATTTCAATGCGTAGGTAGCGGCGACTGGAAGTGCCTTGAGCAAGCTCGATCCTCAAGTCATCTTTGTTGTAAACCTCTCGGAATTCAGACATGGAAATACTTCTGTCGTGATCCACAAAGCGGTAACCGTAAGCGGTTAGATTGCGGTTTTGTAGTGCAGGGTGGATGATCGGAGAGCTCCAGTCTAATTTTCCATTTTTCACCGGGAAAGAGGAGTAAAGATTATTGGTATCCTGAGATTGATAAACGAAGTCTCCGAAAGCTGTTTTTCTTCTGATTCGAACTGCCCCGGATTGAGTAGCAACGACAGGTAGGCTGAATACTCTCTTCGCTTTCGAATGAAGATTTCTTGTTCCGAAAGAAGAGGGCCAAGCAGCCTCTAATGCTTTTCTCAAGGCATTTTCGTCTTTGAGTTCCTCGGCAGTATTTTCTTTGAAAACGTTCCAAAGAACCTTACACCACTCAACTGCTGTCGGGATAATAAGAGATCCCTTAAATTTAAATTCCTTCGAAGAGTATTCAACTTTTTTGAGACAGCCTTTTTGTTTAGCTAAATCTTCAATTGAGTCTTTGGAAAGTTCTTTTTTAGACTTAACGAGATCAGAAACGGTTGCGGCAACGTCTTGCTTTACAGTAACGAAATGGAGCGCTTCTAGAATCTTCGCGGCTTTATCCTCTTCAGCGGTAAATTTGGAGCCGGCTACTTTAGAGAAAAGCTCGAACGCCTTGTTCTTAACAACTCGATAAATTGTCAGTTTTTCTTTTTCGCTGCTTGGCGCTTTATCTAAGTAAGCTCCCAGGACGCTGAGGATGCTGAAGGGATCCTTTCCTCCGATAGAAATGCGATTGGGTTTTTCCTCAAAAGGCATATTAGAAGGATAGCCGATAAAGATTTCTCCTCTAGAGACGATGATGTCCAAGAATCGTTCGGCATAGATCGTTTCTTTGAAGATGGGAGAATTGGCGATATTCGTCTTATCAGAAAAGCTTCTTGGAGTGTTTTGGATAACTTGGCATGAGCCCGTAAACAGATTGTCGAAATTAATCGGCTCATAGATAGCTAACTGCGATCCCATCCTCTTAGTTTTAAAAGGATCAGAGCACGCCGCCAAGTAAATACACATAGCGTCGATCGAGTGTGAAGCGACCGGTTGCACCTTAGGTTTACGGAATTCTGGCCGATATTCAGCAAAGCGTTTCCGCATCTCGCTCGAATCGGCAGCAGGGACTGAAATGGCATCAAAAATGAGTTCATTGCCTGTTTCCTGAGTCCAAGCTGCCAGTGCTTGTCTGACCTTAGAGAAAATCGAGCGGACGAACCAAGCTTGCGTACCATTTACAGAGGCTTTTCTTCTGGAACCTAGAACGTCTATGACTGCCCGACGGGCTTCGGAGTCTGAGTTCAGGAATAAAGCGTGACGGGCACATGCTCTTTCTTTCTCAGAAAGCAGATCGAAATAGCCAAGTCTGCCTGCAGCTTTTAGCTGGAGCACAGTGCTTTCGATCTCATTAGTAATTTGACTCAGGTCAGACGTGCCGAAGACGGCAGCCAAATAATTTTTAGCAAGATTAGAGAGTAAGTAGATATTGTTCTTCTTCTCTTGATTTCCCTGTGCGCTGACAAAGATAAGGTTTACTTCGCTGTTATAGATGCTTTCTGACTTCTTTAATGTCAGGCTGCGAGGAATAATGTGATCGATTTCTCCGACGTCATCGAGCAGTCTTCCAGTATAAGCGCAAATTCCGTGACTGTCAGCACGGATTCTTTCTTCTTTGCTTAACCATCTCTTCTCTTGATTCTCTTCATTGCGTTGAATGTCTTCCAGTTTTTTCTTCAGTTTTTGTTCTTTAAGTTGAATGTACTTCAAGTCGGTGAGAGAGGCGGTGAAATTAAAAGAGTTGGCTTCAACGGCGACCGGGATCTTTACGGTTCCATTAGTAAAATCCACGCTCTTTTTAACTTCTTCCGCAATCCTTTTAGCAACTTCCCAAGAATTCCTGTCGATGGCTTTGCGAATAAATCCGTCGAATGGACGAACGCAATCCGCAGGGAGGCGACAGCATTGTGCCGAGCCGTCTGTCATCGTCATACGCCAGGCGTTTTCTAAGTGGGCGGCAAGAGAGACTTTAGAGAAGCCGTTTCTTTCGGTTTCGATGAGGTTATATAACTGAGCCAAAGAATACGGGTTATCAAATTTACTCTGAGCCTCATCCGACAACCGAAGTTCTTTTCCGATAAAGGGGACAACTTCGCTGACCATCTTCAGCACTTTGATAACGGCAGCAAACTTCTTGGAGAGTTCTTTTTCTGTTTTGCCTTCTTTTAGTGCTGTTTTGACGAATTTGTAGTCCTCAGAAAAATAAGGACCGTAAGTCTTTCTTTCATTCTCGATTGCATTGCAAATCGAGCGAACTGTCGAACGACCTTTGACCTTGCTGTTCCAGATCTCTTCGATAAAGTCAGTTCCTTCTGCAGGTGACACGCCGAGGGCTTGTCCGCCGATCACATTAAGGATTTTGTTTTTCATCGGAGGATGCAGGTCAGCCCTTTCTAAGAGAGCGTTTTCCGGGAACCAAAGGCCGTTTTTAGCCTTAGCGGTTTCTTGATAGTAGCGATTGGCAAATTCAAGAAACTCTTCCAGCTGATGGCCCGAGAGTACCTCTTCTAATTTTTCGTTTTTAATGACGACTCCGTTCTCGAAGTCTTCTGCGGTTCTTCTAATCGAGCACTCATCAAGAGCGATGCTTCGGTCAAGGGCTCGCTGCAAGATGTAGGCAAGCCGATAATCAGAGTCGGGCAGGACATCCGATCGGATTTTTATTCTGCTTTTACGATCAGTGTTTTTTAAGATCTCAGTCAGATCTTCTGTGAGAAGGGGATAGGCGCCGGCAAATTTATTCGCCCAAGACTTCCATTTATCACCATATTCAGAAGACAAAGCCTTTGGGTTCAGATATAACGACTGATCTTCCGGAGGTCTTCTGTTGTTCTGATCCTCGTATGGAGGAATGGTGCGGTCGGGATCAAGTCTTGCGAGCACAGCCAAAACATCGTCGGACTGCTCTAAAGATTGAATGATTTGTTTTTGAGAAGCAGACCATTCTTTATCGTCTGATCGAAGATACTTTAAAGCGCGGACGAGGATACTCTTTAATTTATCCGCGTCTAATTGTTCTTGTCCTTGCTCGAATTTTGCATCATTAAAATACCAGCGAACCGCACGCTCTTGAAGATTAGCGATGTATTTCGAGGCGTCTAGGATAGCGCGGCGTCCTTCGACGTAATTGGCAAGAATCTCTTTTGTACTGTATTCGGGGAAGCTGGTTTTAATGTACTTTTTAAAGTCCGCCTCTTTTTGTCCGGACAATTCCTTATTGAGAGCTTTGGTGGTCTCAGGAGAGTTTGCGATAGCTTCCCACTGAATATTCAGGGGTTCCGAATCATTGAAGAAATTCACTACTGTCCAAAATAAATTTGAACGATTGACATAGCCCCAATGCAAACATG
>OGQS01000971.1_pt1 | contig 17805 bp, 14 predicted proteins | sample 1553331 | NCBI WGS metagenome assembly OGQS01 (sample SAMEA2580012, study PRJEB22360) | human gut metagenome | biome: human gut; feature: human-associated habitat; material: faeces | place: Denmark | collected 2008/2010
GGCCTTGGCCTTCTCGTCAGGCGAGGCTTCGAGACGGGCCGCTATATCGAGTGCCGCCTCTATATCCTCGATGCTGTCGCCGCTTGCAGGGGGTGACACCGTGTCCTGCTCCACATCGTCTATTGTCGGTTCTGCCGGGTTTTCTTCCTGCCCTCTGTCGCCGGAGGTATCACCGGACGGCCTGTCTTCGGGATTCCTGAACTCCACCTGATCCGGCGACACATCTCCTGTCTTGGCATTGAGGACGTATGTCATGGCCGCCGCCATTGATTCCGTCAGCACCTGCCTGAACCGGTCCATGTCGAAATCGCTCTTGGGGATGATGCCGGATGCGTCGTCGCTTTTTGCCGCCGCTTCAGATGGTGGCGGGGTTTCCTGAATCGTCTGTGGCGTTTTACCCTTGTCCTTGTTTCCCGTGTCGGCAGAGTTGCCGCTTCCTTTCCTGCGGAATATCCATGTCACGAACATCAGATATACGAAACCGCAAATCACAAGTATCGAGAGGGTGTTCATAGGCGGCTTTTCTTCTTGCCCTTCTCCATGAGGGCGTTGAGAATATCCGCGTTTGCGGAGAGGTGTTCCAGCAGGATGCGGGAGACATACACGCCGACGGTCAGCCCCTCGACATCGACCAGACGCACAGCGATTTTCAGCTTGTCGACAAGTGCGCGGGGTACGAAGATCCCTTTTCTGAAGCCCACGTCGCCCGGTTCAAGAAACTTCGAGCGGTATGAGTCAATCTGCGTTGCGGACACTTCGGGGGTCTTTTTCTTCCCTTCCTGTGCATTATCTTTTTCTTTGGCCATATAGTCAGAATTTTAATGAGTTGTTGAACATTCGTTTTATTATGTCGTCATATTCCTTGAAATGCTGCTCCAGCACGTTGTTCACATATTCCGTTATCGAGCCGCCATCCGAGAAGAACAGCATCAGTTTCTGGATTTTAATCTTGAAATCCTCGCTGACCGACACCTGCTTCCCTTGCCGGCTGATTCGGCTGTATCTCCGCCGGAGGATGAATTTCTCCATATAGTCCAGTTCCCGGTCAGACATTGTTCCTGCCGGAGCCTCGCTCCGTGCGCTTTCTGCCTTCGGGGGCGGCGCGGCCGTTTCCTCCGACGGGGGTGTGGCGTGGGGTGTTTCTTCATAAGCGTCAAGGAAACGGTCGGCATCGAAACCGCTTTCTCTTTTCTTTGCCATAGTCAGTCAGGGTCTATCGTCGCGAGTATCTCGTCCACCAGTTCGGGCAGGTAACTGTTTCGGAGCAGTTTCCTGTCAGGAGGCATGAACGTGGAGCGGAATATACCGTCCCGGCCCGACGTGCTGCCGTCTTTGGTGAACTTGACACTCATGGGAAGTATGGTATCAAGGGATTCTATGCACAGAGTGGCCGCATAGCGGTTTATAATCTGGCAAAGATTGTTGCGGTCTTTGGGCTGCACCTTGTTCCATAGAAGGAACATACCCTTCACCCGCGACCCCTGCTGAAAGAGCATCCGCTCGTTGACATTGTGGGCGAAGCCTATGGAGCTTTTGAGGTCTCCGGTCTCAGGGGTGATAGGCACGAAAAGATAGTCCATTCCGGCGAGAAGCGTCACCAGATCACGGTCGTTGACTGTACCAGTTATGTCAAAAAAGACATATTCAAGCGTATTGTCGGCTTCCGTTTCCTTTTCTGCCAAAGTCAGGGCCTCGGCAGGAGAGCATTTGAGAATCTTGTACGGTTCATCGCCGAAGCGTTCCATGAAATTTGAGAAACGCCTCTTGACAGTAGGGTTCTCCCGGATCATCAGCTTGTCCTTCTCGCGGTATTCGATCATGCTGTGCTGTCGGGGGTCACAGTCGAGAGCCAGCACCTTTTTTCCAAGGACATAGCGCAGGTAGCTTGCGACAAGCGTCGTGAGCGTCGATTTGCCCGCACCCCCTTTCTGAGTGGCGAAAGCCACATAAATCGGGTCTTGCATCAATTGCATGTAAGTTTTGGTAGTGTAATACGGCATCAGCCGTGCGGCACTTGTCCCGTGCCTTGCGGATGTCCGGCTTGATAACCATGTCCGGCTTATCCGTGCGGGTGGATGGAAAATCGCCCGTGCATCCATCTCCGCTCATTTAGTCATGTGAATGCCTGCAATCAGTTCATACGTTCAGACATTCATACGTTCAGCAGTTCATACATCTGTACATTCATACGTTCATACATACGTCTGACTGAACAGCCGTCGGTACGGCATTTAATTCACACATAAACACATTCATTCATCGGTTCACTCATTCAGAAGGATGTTTTTCCGTTCATAATAATGACTGACTGTCTGTATGGACTTATTTCCTTGTTAATTTCCGTACTCATGTATGTCCGAAAGGTAATCAGACCATCGGTATGAACATTCATTCATCCTTCCTTCGGGGTGAATGACCGGCCGTACAACTGACCGTTTCTGCAATCAGAACATCATCCGGTCATAAAAAGATTTTACCGTTTTTCAAATTGCCGAGCATTGCCGGAGGATTGCCGAACATTGCCGCCCCGGCAAATCAAAACTCCCTGTCCGTGCGTTTCGCAGATACACGCAACACATTCAACGACCCTCAGGCGTCAGCCTCTCAAATACGATACCCGCACAGCCGGGTACCGCCTTCCGGGCCGACAGTCCTGCTTCTCTTTCAATTCCGGCATATACACAACCGGGATTCAGGCTTCACACAAAGGCACATTGTTTTCATCGGACGGATTTTCTTTACATGATGTCCACATAGACATGGCAAGGTATGTAATCTGCTGCACCAAATGGAATTTGCAGCAGATTACCCTTGCCAAGTAAACTTGGTTGGGTTTGCTCCAAAGTCGCAACCCCCATAGCTCTACAACTGCGCTTCGCAGACTTCTTATTATAATTCCGCAATGAATATGGCTGATACATTTAAGAAAGCCGGACGGAAGCCTAAGATTGACACTACCGTGTTCAGATGCTCCGTCAATTTTACGGCGACAGAAAAAGCCACTCTGCTTACCATGTATGACAAGGTGCAGGTAGAATCCATGTCAGCGTTTATAAAGATGATTCTTTTCAGCAAGCCATTCAAGGTGTTCTATATCGACGAGAATACAAGGGAGTTTATCGACAAACTTTCATCGCTCAATTCCTTGTACCGTACCGTCGGGGTGGAATACGGGATGCTTGTGAAAACGCTCCGTGAAAACTTCACTGAGGCTAAGGCGATGAAAGCCCTGTATGAACTGGAGAAGAAGACAATCGAGCTGGTGAAAATCAGCCGTGAGATTGTCGAGCTTGCCCGGCAATTCGATGAAGCATGGTCGCAAAAATCTCGTTAGGCAACTCCCTTTACGGAGCTTTGACATACAACGGGGAGAAGGTGAACAAGGAGAAAGGCCGTCTGCTTGACACTAACAAGATATATAATGATGGTTCAGGCACCGTAAATATACATCGTGCATATGAGGATTTCCTCCGGTGGATGCCAGCCCATACCAAGACCGAGCGGCCCATGATGCACATCTCTCTCAACCCTCACCCCGACGACCGTCTGAGTGACACTGACTATACAAGACTCGCTCACGAGTATATGCAGAAGATGGGACTGGGTGATATGCCCTATCTTGTCTTCAAGCACGAGGACATCGACCGCCACCACATACATATTGTGGCTTTGCGCGTAGGCACGGACGGCAAGGCAGTTTCGGACAAAAACAATTTCTACCGCAGCAAGGATATATGCAGGGAGCTGGAGAAAAAATATAATCTTCACCCGGCAGAGCGGCAGAAGGTCTCGCCGGATACTCCTATTAAGATAATCGACCCGTCGGGCGATTTGAAAAGGCAGGTAGCCAATATTGTAAAACTTGTGGGTATGCGCTACCGCTTCCAGACAATGGGAGAGTTCAACGCCATTCTCTCATTATATAATGTGAAGGCTGAACAGACCGACGGACGTGTCAACGGGCGTATCTATCACGGGCTGATCTATTTCGCTACCGACAACGCCGGTAATGTCATCGCCACACCGTTCAAGGCCTCACGCATTGGAAAATTTGCGAGCCGCACAGCCATTGACGGACGTTTCGAGCGCGCCGGAAAAGAGATCGGCGACAAGGGTCTGGCACAGCGCACAAGGCGTGTCGTTGCATCGGTCCTCGCTCGGTCTTCTGGTATGGATGATTTCATTGAGCGACTGAAAGCCGAGAGGATCGACGTGTTGTTCAGGCATACGGAAGAAGGGCGCATCTATGGAGTCACGTTCATAGACCACAACACGATGTGTGTTCTCAATGGCTCAAGACTGGGCAAGGAGTTCTCGGCTAATGCCTTTGAACAGCGGTTCAACTCTGCTTCTGCGGAAACGTTGCCTGTCGCCACTCCTGATATTGAAAATCACGTCGAAAACTCTGACCGGCAGGATAATGAAGACAATGCGTTCACCGACGATGGTTTCTCGGCGGGCAATAGCCGTCAACACAGCGTCGGAAACGAAAACTCCGGCAGGGATTATGATGATTACCTGCCATCTATACCCGGCCTTGACCTTTTCCAGACGGGACCCGGATTCGACCCTGAGGAGGAGGCTTTCTATCGTGCCATGCAACGACGAAAGAAGAAAGGGCGCAGACCCAAATTTTAATTTCACATAAAATAAATTCCAAATATGAGTCAACAGGAAGACGACCTCAGAGCATTGGCCCGGATAATGGATTTTGTCCGTGGCATCGGCTTTGTTATTGTGGCCGCAAATCTTTTGTGGTACACCGGGCTGAAAGTAGTTGAAAGCAACTGGTTCTATATCACGACGTACAAGATACTCAGCAACCTTGACAACACCTGCGGGATGTTCCACAATCCCAATAACGCCAAATGGTTCGCGCTGCTGCTCCTTGCAATATCGTGTTTCGGCACAAAAGGAGTCAAGCGCGAGGGCATAGAGTGGAAGCATATCATAATAGCAATAGCCGGAGGACTGCTGCTTTTCATGGGCTGCTGGTGGATGCCGGTCAAGGGATGGGATTATACCTATATAATATGTACCGTCACAGGATATGTGTCCATGATGTTCGGCGGTATCTGGATGAGCCGCATACTTCGCGGCAACATGATGGATGACCGATTCAACAACGAGAACGAATCATTCATGCAGGAGACCCGGCGAATCAGTAATGACTACTCCATAAATCTGCCAACACGTTTCTATTACAACAAACGGTGGAACGACGGATGGATAAATGTCGTGAATCCTTTTCGTGCCACGATTGTCCTCGGAACACCCGGTTCGGGAAAGTCATACGCCGTTGTCAACAACTACATAAAACAGTGTATAGAAAACGGTTACAGTGGCTATATATATGACTTCAAGTTTCCGGATCTCTCGCTCATAGCGATGAATCATCTGCTAAGGCATAAGGATGTCTACGGCAAGGAAATTGTGCCTGAATTCCGAGTAATCAACTTCGACGACCCCAAGCGGTCTCACCGATGCAATCCTATCGCGCCGGAGTTTATGACAGACATCTCTGATGCGTATGAAAGTGCCTATACCATAATGCTTAACCTTAACAAAACTTGGGTGAGCAAGCAGGGAGATTTCTTTGTGGAGTCGCCGATTATCCTGTTCGCGGCTATAATATGGTTTCTCCGCGTATACGAGGATGGAAAGTATTGCACTTTTCCCCATGCCATCGAGTTTTTGTGCCGGCCATATGCCGACATATTCCCGATTCTAACGTCGTATCCGGAGCTTGAAAACTACCTTTCGCCCTTTATGGACGCATGGCTCGGTGGGGCCCAAGAGCAGCTCCAAGGCCAGATTGCATCCGCAAAGATACCACTGACCAGAATGATATCCCCGCAGCTGTATTGGGTAATGTCGGACAGCGAGTTCTCCCTTGATATAAATAATCCGGAGCATCCGAAAATACTGTGTGTAGGAAACAATCCCGACAGACAGAATATATATGGCGCGGCTCTCGGATTGTATAACTCCCGTATCGTGAAACTGATCAACAAGAAGAACAGGCTTAAATCCGCCGTCATAATAGATGAATTGCCTACTATATATTTTAAGGGTCTGGACAATCTGATAGCCACCGCACGAAGCAACAAAGTGGCCGTCTGCCTCGGCTTTCAGGACTTCTCCCAGTTGAAACGCGATTACGGCGACAAGGAGGCCGCCGTGGTGATGAACACTGTCGGCAATATCTTCTCCGGGCAGGTTGTCGGAGAGACCGCCAAAACTCTGTCGGAGCGTTTCGGCAAGGTTCTCCAGAAACGGCAGTCAATCTCCATTAACCGTCAGGATGTGAGCCACTCGTTCAACACACAGATGGATTCTCTTATACCTCCGAGCAAAATATCGACTCTCACACAGGGTATGTTTGTGGGTGCCGTTTCGGATAATTTTGACGAGCGCATAGAGCAAAAGATTTTCCATGCCGAAATCGTGGTTGACAACGATAAAGTCAAGGAAGAGACCGCCTCATATTCCCCCATACCCGTTCTGAATGATTTTATCGACAAGAGTACCGGCGAATGTGTTATGGACCGGGTTATTCAGGAGAATTACAATAGAATCAAGGCAGAGGTCAAGAAGATTGTATTCGACGAGAAAATCCGCATAGCGTCAGACCCGCGTCTTGCTCCGCTGCTGAAACGACGCTAATTAACCCAATATTGAGGTATCAGACAGGCTAACAAAAAATGAGCGACAACCGTCGGGGCTGTCGCTCATTTTTTAGATATGGTTACATCCTTATACCGGGACGCCTTGTGGGTGGTTCACGGTATTCGATACCGTATGCCCTTGCCGGTTCCGCCACCATGCTCTTTTTGGAGTCATTGGATTGGGAAGGTGCGTCTATCGCGTCAATCTGCTTATTCTCTTCGCCGTCCTGTTCTTCCTTCTTGGGGGCGAGCTGGGCGGTGATCTTGCGGTCGAGGGCGGCGAGGTCGGATTTGAGTTGTTTCAATTCGCTTTCCTTGCCCCAGACTTTGGCTACTATGCCTTCAAGTATCGGAACATCCGCTTTCATCTTGGCGGTTAGTTCCTCGTACTGGGCAATGATGCCGGGTATCTTCTCCAAAGCGTTGACGAAGTTCATGCAGGCGGCGTGGGTGTCGCTCATGGCTATGAATCCATTGTTGAACTTGTATTTGTAGTTGCCTTCGACTACAAAGCGGTTCTGAACGGTCTCTTTGCCGTCGGCCGGCACACGCTCGGATATAATGCTTATGGGGAAGCCATAGACTTCGCCGATACGCTTGTATTGACCGTGGGTGTCGGTACGCTTCGCCAATCCTTGCAGATAAACACCCATGTTCTGCTCATCCTTATACTTGCAGTCGTCAAGTATGAGACTGTTGACGGAGTTGCCGTTGTTATCTCTCTGAACCACTGCACTGAACTTGGCGTAGTCCTCCTTCATTCTTGCGATTGCCGCCTCGTTATTGGTTATGTCGTGGCTGGTGGTCTGGAGTCTGAACCTTGAATCTCCGATACCTTTGTTGAAGGATTTGCGCTCACTCTCTAATGCGGCGATACGCTTTTCAAGTTTCGCCTTTTCAAGAAGGTCGGTGTTACCACTGAGAATAGCCATATACTCCGAGAAGTTCATGCCGTTCTTCTCATCCATAGAACCCTCGTCGATGGTTCTGGCTCCCATAGCACCAGATTTCAACTGGGCAATAAAGGTCGCCTTGCAGTGAAGAAGATTGAACTTGTAGGAGTCCAGCGACTTCTCGACAGCATAGATGATTACATCCACCTTATTATCAGCATACAGTTTGGCAATCTCGTTGCCGGCTCGTATGGCACGACCCTCACGTTGTTCAAGGTCACTCGGTCGCCAAGGGCACTCAAGTTCATGAACAGCAACCGCCCTGCGCTGGGCATTTACACCTGTGCCGAGCATTGTTGTCGAACCGAACAGCACTCTGACATCACCGCTGTTCATTGCCTCGATTACTGCCTTTCTCGACCTTTCGGTCTTACACTCCTGAATGAAACGTATCTCATGTGCCGGAATACCGTAATCTTCAATCAACTTGCGCTTGATTTCTGAATAGACATTCCATTCGCCGGGCTTATAAGCTCCCAAGTCACTGAAAACGAACTGTGTGCCTTTCTGAGCGTCATATCTGCGATAGTATTCGGCAATCATTTTGGCACAGTGGCTCGCCTTGTTGTTGGGGTCGTCGCCATAAGAGGGGTCAACCAGTCGGAGGTCAAGAGCCATCTTGCGGGCATAGTCCGTGGCGATAAGCATTTTTGCCTTTTCCTCGGTGTCAGACAGTGGGGCGCGTCCCAATATGGTAGCGTCGCCACTCTCGGCGAACTTCATCAATTTCTGGATAAATTCTTCCTGCTGTGCGGTAGGCGGAATATTATGTAGAATCTCACGCTTCTCCGGGCGGTCAACTCCAACATCCTCGGCGGTACGGTAATCCGTAATCTCATTATAGAATGCCGCCAACTCCGGCACCTTGATGAAATAGCGGAAACGCTCTTTCTGAATCAGATTGTTGGTGACCGAGAACTCGAAGTCGGTGGTCTTCTTTGCAAAGATAGCCGCCCAAGCGTCGAAACTGCGAATATCCTGCCGTTCAAGTTCATTCGGTCGTAGAAACTTGAATAGCAGATACAATTCAGTAAGCGAGTTACTGATTGTTGTACCCGACAGGAATGTCGCACCCAAATCCTTACCGGTTCTCTCTTGAATGGTACGGATAGCATAGAGAAGATTGAGAGAGCGTAGGCTTCCGTCGGCATTGCCGAGACCCGCGACACGGGTATGACGGGTGTTGAACATTAAATTTTTATAGTTCTGTGATTCGTCAACAAATACGTGATCGATACCCATTTGCTTGAAATCCTCTACGTTGTCGCGGCTCTGCTCCATCTGATACTGTATAGTGGCAATCTTGGCGGTCAGGTTCTCCTTCCGCTTGATAAGACCTTTCAGCATGGCGCGTGACACGTCATGCCCCTGCTGCCTGACAACTTCGAGGTTCTCCTCAACGCTGTCAAGCTCCGCCTGAAGAATCTCCTGCTGGATTTCCGGTGACTGCGGTATCTTGCCGAACTGGTCGTGCGACATTATTATGCAGTCATAGTCGTTGTTCTTCATTTTATTGAAGAACGCCACACGGTTATCCGCCTTGAAACTCTTTTCATCGGCATAGAGAATCTTTGCGTTGGGATAGGCAGTCTGGTATGTCATGGCAATCTCGGCTACATTCGCCTTCATACCGATAATCATCGGCTTGTGGGCAAGTCCGAGACGTTTCATCTCATGCGCAGCCATGCACATTATCAGTGTCTTGCCGGTACCCACCTGATGGTCACAGATGCCGCCGCCGTTCTGCAAGAGCATCCACACGCAGTCCTTCTGTGACTGATACACGGAGTGTATGCCGTAGCGGTCTCCGAGCATCTTCATATTGAGGTCGGGGAACGTCTGATGACTGCCGTCATACTGCGGACGCACAAAGCAGTTGAACTTACGGTTGTAGAGGTCTGAGAGTTTATCCTTGAACTCAGGCGACTGCGCTTCAAGCCAGTCGGCAAAACCGTTGCGGATTTCGTCGATTTTGGTATTGGCAAGCTGAATAGCCTCGCTGTCCGGCACCTTGATGTCGTGACCGTTCTCGTCCTTTCCGGCTGACTTCTTGATGTCGGGGACGGTGTTGTGCAGGGCGTGTTTCAGAAGGCTTATACCGTCGTATGTGCGGTAATAGCCTCTGACGCAGAATTCCTCCCATATTTTCATATTCTTCCGCTGTGCCTCACATGAATACTCGTCCATAGAGGATGAATAGGCAATCTTTATGTCCGTGCCATACAGGTTGCTCATGTAAGCGGAGTATATGTCGGTGGGTATCCACCTCTCGCCGAAATTGAAGTCCAGCTCGTCGAAAGTGATTTTTCGCGGGGTGGCTTCTTCCAACGCTTTGAGAGAATCCTGCGCCATAGCAATATATGGCTCGATGCCGTCATAACCGGGGAAGCCATTTATCCGTTCTTCCTCACGGTCAACCCATGCCTTTACATCCTCGGCTTTCTGCACCACATTTCCGGCGATAAACCTGTCCTTGATTTCATAATTCTCCACCAGAGGGTTATAATATATGTGTCCCTCCAGACTCTGAATCAGATTTTCCTCGGACATATCTACCAGCCCTGTCATATAGTCCAGATTGACAGCACCGAACTTGTTGAGCGATGCGGACAGAGCCTCCATCGGAGTATCGACCGAAGTAACCTCATCGATGGCGAATGATACAGGATGATCGAAAATATCAGCCTTGACAAACCGACCGTTCTCGCCGCGCTCCAATGCAAGAGCATCACGCCCGTTGGCGTCCATGAGAATAAATTTTACATTCTTTTTCTCATTAAGGTTGCCGTATTTCTCCACAAACTCATCATAATACTGATTGAGGTGTTCGCGCAGATGTTCTGACGGTTCATGGGTCTCAGCCTCATAGTTATAAAGCTGCTGATAAGTTTCCGACAGAGTGACATAGAGCATGGCGCGTTTCGCTTGTTCGGGCTTCAATTCCAACGGATTGAATGTAGCACCATTCTTGCGGACTTCCGAGAGGAAGCCTACCATACCGTCCTGCACCACCATACTGCCGTTGTGGTGGAAGAACTGAATATCCTCCGCGAAAGGACGGGGTGACATATCAACCTCGGTTTTCTCCGGCTCCTGTGCCGCCTCTCTTGGCTGTCTGCCGGGAATGAAGTCACCTTCCGTTTTCTTAATGATATTTCCTCCGTCTATTATACCGATGCCATCTTCCGATGCGGCTTTTCGGGCGGCTTCAATCGCCTCTTTTTCAAGACGCATTTCTTCAATCTGACGATGGGCAATAGACATCATTGTCTCATAGAAACCGTTGATGGGGGGATTATCCTCCCAGTTCAGAGAGCCGTAAAACTCCAGCTCCTTTTCAGTGAGCGGACGGAATTTCTTTACCGGTATATCCTTTACTTCAACACTCGGCTTTGGCTTGGGCGCATCCTCCGTAGATTTCGGTTGACGGCGCGGCTTGCCGATTGGCTCCAACTCTCCGAAAAGATTATAGGCAAACAAACGAGGGTCTGGATTATCGCTATAATCCGGACTGCCGTCAATTTCAACCCCGAAGGGCTCAGCGGAGCTAATCTCCTTGTCAGGTTCAGGCTTAGGAGGTTCTGCGGGAGCAGGGGCAGGTTTGGGGTTCAACTTAGGCTCTGCCTTTGGCGACTGATTGGGCGTAACCGTCTCGACCACCTTTTGCTTAGGAGTCTTTTTCAGCTTGGGGTCTTCCAATTGCTCGCAGATTGCCACACGCTTACCGGCCCGCACCAGTTTAGGTAGATATGTGTCAAGGGCATGATGTGGAAAGCCTGCCAATTCTATATAATTGTCCCTGCCGTTGGCTCTGCGGGTCAAAGTGATACCTAAAATCTCCGAGGCTGTGACAGCATCCTTCCCGAAAATTTCATAGAAATCGCCCACTCTGAAAAGCAATACTGCATCAGGATGTTTCTTTTTCATCTCCTGATACTGTTGCATCAGAGGTGTATTAGTGAGGCTCGACTTCTTTTCTGCCTTTGGAGCTTCCACCTTTGCCTCCTGTTTTGTTGTAGGAGTGGGAGTTGGAGTAACCGGGTCAGGCGTAGGCGACTTTATGCCGTTGGAATTATACAATTCCAGATTCAGACGCATGTGCAACGACTCGTCAAGTGCCTTTCGCAAATCCTCGGCAATGCCATCGATGCCGCCATCGTGGTGATACACGATAGCCGGTTTGCCATATTGGTCTGTGCCAACTTTTGCGTCAGTGCATATAACATTCTGCGGAAACGCCTGAAAGAACTTGTTGCCCGAAACTTTCGTGCCACGGTCAACAACCGACTGGATGAAAAATTCCTCATCAGCAGACAATGACTTCTTTCCGGTGTGCTTCTGGAAAATAATCAGGTCAGAGCCAACATCTGTTCCGGCGTTGTCGCTGAAAGTATTGTTGGGCAAACGCAGAGCAGCCACGAGGTCAGCCTGTTTCACAAGTTCCATGCGGATAAAGGGCGAGGCGGCATTCATCACACCCTGCGATGTGATAAAGGCAATCAGTCCTCCCTCTCTCACTTGGTCAAGACCTTTGAGAAAGAAGTAGTTGTGCAACGACTTTACCGCCTGACGGTAGCCAATCTCCTTGCTTGTCGCATACACGGGGTCAGCCACAGCGAAATCTCCAAAAGGAACATTGGATGCAGCCACGTCGAAGTATCCATTGAAATCGGGATCTATTTTCTCAAAACCTTCTATATTCACAGTGGTGGACGGGTGCAAAGCCTGTAAGATTGTGCCTGTCAGCAAATCCTTTTCAAACGATAACACCTCCGAGCCGGGATAATTGCGCAGAAACGAATCCACGAAAACACCCTGACCGGCCGACGGTTCCAGAAATCTCTTTACTTCGACACCCTGATGTTTCAGCGCGTCAGAGATTGCATCGACAATCCGGTTGTCGGTATAAAACGCTGTCAGCGTTGACGCTTTAAGCGATTCCATGTAGCGGTTAAACTCCGTGTCATTGAGCGAATAGTCGTGTATAAGACGGCGTAGCTCGAATGTCGGAGCAAACAATATCCGGTCTGATTCACTCCATTTGGCGGCATCAGCCAGTTCATCGGCATCGTTAAGAATACACTTCAATCCGCCAAAGCCGGAATACTTGCCAAGAATTTCTCGTTCTTCGGCAGTCTGCGCATTGCGTTTCTCGGCACCAAGACGAAACGCCAGCCGTATCGCCTCGATGTTGTCTCGCATTGTCTGCTGTCTGTTATAGCCCATAACCGTCAAGTATTTCGGTTATGGCTCCAAGAATCTCATAACGCAGTAATGAATATCTTTTTCTGTCAAGAAAATTTCCGTTTACTCCATATCTGTCAAGTACACGGTCTATCTGCGGGAGTGCCGTCAGATGAATTGCAACCGCCTCCCATACTTCGGGCGGGAGGCGCAACCAGCAGTCTTCCTCGATTATGTGGTACACCACGTCGTATCGTGAGACATAAAGCCCGTCAAGCAGGGTACGCATGGCTTTTTCATGACAGATGAACGGAGGATGCCCGTCCATAAATTCAGCAAGATAAGTGTCAAGGGCTTTGTCTGCGCGGCTCTTTATGAATTTAGAATCATTCTTTTTTTCAAAATGGTGGTCTTTTAAGTGGACACGGAGATACTGCACATAAAAATCCAGTTCTTCATATTTATCAGGTTTCATTACGGTATGTTTTTGCTCGTAGCGTGACGGTCTCTGAAAGGGCACCGTCGCCGGCTCATACGCCGGAAATAACGACAGGCGGGTAATTGCTTCCCGCCTGTCTTCACCTGACCGTGCGGGTCCCGGTGGTTAATCCTGAGCGGGATTCATCAATCCTGCTTGTCGGTCTTGGCTGTCAGCACATCGAGGCAGTGCGAGGCCACTATGTTGTAAAGGTGTTCCTCGTCGGGAGTCAGATCTACGGGATAAAGGCCCGTGACTGTCACGCCATGATGCGACAGACCGTCATCTTCGGACGACCATAGTCCTTCGACCACGCTGATGGCAGCGTCTGCGACTTTGTGTCCCAGAGCCGGATGGTGGACAAGGTTCTTGAGACCGTATGCGACTGCCTCCTTCGATCTTGCGGGAATCGGGGCGCAGCTCTCCGATGGATAGCTTATGAGGCCTTTGTTGTAAAGGGAAAACGCAACTCCGGTTGTTTTCGCCGGCGACCAGCCGCGAGATGCCTCCGCCTCTCGTTTCAGGTCGTTCATATTCCAGAGAATCCCGTTCTCCGAGCAGTCGCCGATGTCGTCCACTCCTGCCACGGAACGCACGCCGATGGTATATTCGGCAATCGCGTTGTCATGGAGCGCGGAATAACCGGCCGGAGCGTTCTGTGAAGCCTCGAACGCTTCGAGTATCGCCTGACGGGTCACCATACGAAGCCACAGGCGTACTATCGGGCGTGAGACCTTGATGTAGTTGCAAAGGCTTGTAAAGATGACCTCGCCTGATGCCGAAGGCTTCATCGCGTTGAAAACCATATCCGCATTTTTCCACAGACGCTCGATGACGGCGACCTGAGCCACATCCTTGTCACTCGGACGGCGGCTTCCTTTCCCTTTGCTGTCCCTTCGGATATTGAAATTGTAGTTGGCGGAAAAGATCTCGTCGGCTGTCATGTCGGAACAGGCCGAGAACTCAAACCGGCTTTTGGGCGTGGCGGAGATGATGTTGCCGCCGGTCCATGTGACCGAGAGACTTCCTTTACCGAAATATCCTTTGTGGAGGATGTTGACTCCGAGTGCCTGAGCGATGGTTTTTGCCACAGTGCGGCTTTCAGTTATGATTACTTTGTTATTCATATTTTCTGTTCGTTTTTGATGATTTTGTTTTGTCGGATGCCGGATGTATGTCACATCTTTGGTCCGCGTGATTTTCGCTTCTGTTCTTCGTCCTTAGGCTCCGTCTGACCTCTGGTCAGTGGCTCGTCGATATTTTTTGTCGCTTCGTTTGTCTTTCCTTCATTGTTTACCGCCATCTGGGTTTTGCTTTCATTGGCGGGAGTGACTGACTGCGCCTGACGGGGATCTTTGAACGAGGTGACCGGCCGCTGTTTCTCCTTATTGAATGTGAGATAAACGGTGCATGGCTGCCCCTCCTTGTCGACCATATTGCTCATGACCACTGTTTTGCCGGCGACATAATCTGCCTGTTGCTGTTCTGTCATAGGAACCCCCGCCCATTTGGAGATAGGTTTGATACCTCCGTCTTTCGTGAGCCACGTCGATTGCTGCTGTGAGATTTTCTCGCTCTTGTCCTGAGCCTGACGCTGCTTTCTTTCCTCCGGTACAAACTCGACGCCGCGGCGGTCTGCGCTGACCTGAAGTGTGACAGTGTATGTTTTCCCGTTGCGGTCTTCAATCTGCTTGTCCTTTATGGGCTGGCCGCTTTTTAGCGTCATGATTTCCGTCTGCGAGAGTTTGGTCTGTCCGACGGTGTCCTTGACAAAGACCTGTTTTGCCGGAACACTGACAATCTGGTTTGTCAGACGGTCGATACTGATATATGAGGGTATTACCTCTCCGGTCTCTTTGTCAACCACGTCGGCTATGCGGCCGAGATTGCCGGTCTTTTTCAGGTTCTCCTTGTCTTGTTCGGAAAACTTCACTCCGTTGAATCCGAGATCGAGATTGGGTTTTTCACAGATGAAGTGTGGCACCACCTTGACATTGCCGTCATTGTCAGTCTTGAATGACAGGCGGGGCGGCGCTGTCTGCTTCTCTTCGTCAACACTGATGCTTATGTTTACGAGACCTGATTTGCGGTTGTATATCATTTCCCGGAGGTCTCCGCGCTGTTCGAGCTGGTTGCGGTCGATTCCCCACCGTTCTTTAAGGTGTTCCCAGTCGATTTTGCTTTCGTCGATTTTCTGATGATTCTGTTGTGTGGACTTTACTTCGACCTTCGACGGGTCCAGCAGCGACTTGTTTCTCTCCGGGTCTTTCAGCGCGTCCTGTATGACAGGGCCGACACTGTTTACATCCTTTGCGTCAAGTTTGTAAAAACCGAAGGCCGAAGGGTTCTTGCACTGCCTGACAAAATTCGAGAGAAACGCCTCGATAGGATTTTTGTGGATATTGAAGACCACAAGGTCACCCAGTCCGGTGGTTTTTGTATCGGCCATCGCCGGTGTTCCGTCATCTTTGAGTCTGGTAACTGCGCCTGTCTCGCCTGTTTCTTTATTGTGGGCGATAAGTACTTGGTCTTTTTCTGGATTCTGGTCTTGTGCCATCTTATTTTTTTGATTTTATTGTCAGGGCTCGTTCTCGCCCATAAAATACCCGATTACATCGGGAGGCAGATATGTTATCGGTCCGCCTTTATATTTCTGAATGTACGGCAGTGCGCCGCTTTGGCGTAGGTTATATTGCTGACGGTCTCCGAGGCCGAAAAGCCTTGTCACATCCTTCGGAGTCCATACTCTTGCGTCGTCTGCCGTCAGCTTGCACCGCTGTGACAGCTTGTTCTCCAGCGAGACAATCCTGTCAAGCATGGTTCGCAGCATTCCTATTATAAGGGTATCGTTCTTGCTCATACATAACTCGGCTTATATTTTATCTCCCGCTTGGAAAGCAGTCTGTATAGCGAAGGCTTGTGCCAGCTCAGCCCGTGCCGGCTGATTATGTCAAGCAATTCTCCGAGTATGAATTTCGTATCTCCGTTTTCCTCTATCGAAACTATGTTATAGTCTTTGATTCGACGGTAAGTGGTCCTTTCGCTGACTCCGAGAATGGATTGAACTTCCATCCGGTTTATTCGGTACTCTCTTTCCTTTTGTGTGAGAGGACGATAACCGTTCTCGTCATATTGGGGTTCCGCCGGTGTGCCAGAGTTGTTCTGTTGCATCACCAGCTGTTGGACAGTTCCTTGCAGCGTAATGATCAAGGCTCGCATAGCACTTAAATCGCTGCATGAAACAAGGACACATTCTGTTTCAGCCATTTTAGTGATTCGGTGTTAAGGGAGCCGATACGGGGATATTCATATATGCTCCAGTTATGATTATTTCTGTTTGTCTGCTCTGTCCGGAGCATATACCTCGGATGTGGAATCCTGCTGTCAGGGGGGTGGTCGTATTGTAGTAATCATAGTTGAAAACTTATGTTTAATTATCACTTGGGCGATTTTCAGTGATAAAACATCAAGACCATATATCATTCTCTGACAGCTCTCTGTCATATTCTTGCCAACTTTCTGCCATTTTACCGGAAGCGGTGTTTTATGATACTTTCATCGGCGTCTTATCCCTCTTGTTGAATCGTATCTTCCGATTGTATTACCGTTGACAAGGCGCAGTTCCGCCCATTCACGCAATTCTGATATTTTAAAATGAAGCCGGTGACCGAATTTATGATATGGGATGTTCCCCGCTGAGGTCTCCTTGTAAAGTTGCCCTTTGGCTATATGGTAGCCGTTGGCATTAAGAAATTCCAGCGCGCCTTCAATATCAACTGAATCGGCATCCTTTCTCGGTTGAAGGCTCGAAGTGAATTTTTCAAAACAATCACATACGGTTGATTCTATAAGCTCCCTGAGCTGTTCTGCCGGGAGAATGACTAAAGGAGTATTTTCCATTCAACATCATGCCGCAGAGTGATAGTAAGAAAATAGCACAATAGGATGTGCCGTGTCCGGGTCAGACAGATTGACATATTATTTTGAGTACAAGCGTTGCCGTGGTTCACGGAGTTTCTGCGACATCGTTTTTTTAACAATCATTGTCCCCTGTTTGGTTTTGCTAAATACCGCAATGGCAGAAGTTTGGCATATTCATGGCACTGTCGTGTCAAAAAAATACCGGCTCCTCCTGATTACGGAGAAGCCGGCGGCTGTGAGTCCACAAAGTTTGTTATGTCGCAGGAGTGAAATTAATTTCTCCAAGAGAATCTATCGCGTCCTGTTTCAGACTGTCGACAACGTGCAGGTATCGCTCTGTCATCTTTATGGAGGTATGGCCCAAAAGGCTCGACACGGTTTTGATATTGGCACCTTTGGTGAGTACGTTCACCGCGAAACTGTGCCTCGCGCAGTGAAAAGTGATAGGCTATGCAAAGAAACACAGAGAGGTAAAGATTAAACGTAAGTCGTTTGAAATGAACGGTATTTCAGCATTCTGCCAAGTAGAGAAAATGCAAACGGCAGCGGAATATTGAGGTTGTTCAGTTACCAAACCGTTAGCCGGGCAGTTACCGAAACG
>OGQS01001001.1_pt1 | contig 17396 bp, 17 predicted proteins | sample 1553331 | NCBI WGS metagenome assembly OGQS01 (sample SAMEA2580012, study PRJEB22360) | human gut metagenome | biome: human gut; feature: human-associated habitat; material: faeces | place: Denmark | collected 2008/2010
CAACACAGAGATATGGAAGTGACCATACGGACTATCTGTTGTATCATAAAGATATCCAGGGAAGTACCACAAGTCTTGTAAAAGAAGATGGAAGTGCTGATGCAACATACCGGTATACAGACTTTGGAGAGACAGCAATCAACGGAGATAACAAAGCAGAGAATGAGGTTTGTTATACGGGTGGAATCTATGACCAGAGTACAGGATTATATTATTTGAATGCAAGGTATTATAATCCTGAGGATGCAAGATTTTTGATAGAAGATACTTATCGTGGAGAAAATGATAAACCTGATACACAACATTTATATGTATATTGTGCGAATAATCCAATAAATCATGTTGATCCTAGTGGTCACTATGCAGTGGCATTATATACATTAGTAAAGGTAGTTGCAGGAGGAGTGGTATTTTATGTATCATATTCAACTTGGAAAAGACGAAGGATAAAGACACGATATGCAGGAAGAAGAGTTACTTTTAAAACTAGAATATCTATATGGCTTACGTGGAGAGCAGCTAATAGAATAATGCATAGTAAAGGTAAGGGAAAAAAGAAAAAGCAGTCAAAAATGAGTGAAAAAGAAAAATCATCAGATACACCAAGTTGGGCAGATGGACATAATCCAAAAGCAGGAGAAAATGGAAATGCTTATGCAAAAAGGGAAATGGAAAAGGAAGACAAGGACATGAATATAGTGAATTAAAAAAATGGGCAGACAGGGGATACCGATACAAAAAAAGAAGATAAGTAATTTGTAAATGTATAAAATATATTGAAGGAGGTAATAATAAGAATGGTTTATGAGCTATTTTTTTCATATTATGATCAAGATCCAGAAAATGATGAAGAAATGATTATTGCTGCATATTCATCATATGAGAAAGCAGAATCAGCAAGAAAAAAACTTTTGGAACAACCAAGGTTTAAAGGAAAAGAAGATTTTTTTGAAATTCATGATTTTAAAATGAATGAACCTTGGTGGGATGAAGGATTTTGGAGAGCAACAAGGTCATATTTCATAATTCAACTTTTAAGAGGATATGTAATTGAAAAAGAGCAAGAGCATAATTCAGAAAATCATAATATAGAAATAAGAAATCAAGAAGATAGATTAGTGTATCAAGGTAGCATGGATTGTTATTATGATCATGAAAAATTTTTGTGTTTGAAAAATATTGAGAGTGGGGAAATGTATTGTTTAGATAAACAACAAGGAAAGATTCAATATGAAGCAAATACTTATGAAGATATGTTAAAATTTGTAAGACAAAGATATCAGATTGAAATTTTTGGATGGAAAGATATTTTTAGAAAATGAGGTGATGCAATATGTATGTATATCAACTAACATATAGAGATGAAGGAAACCTATTACCCATTGGTTATTTTGGAAGTTGGAAAAAGGCAAGAAATGTAATGAAAAAGTATAGATCAACATTACCAGGATTTAAAGAATATCCAAATTATTTTATTTTAAAAAAAGTAAAATTAGATGAGGATGATTACTATTTTCCAGAAAAATAAAGCTGCACAAGGAGTACTAGATTGAAGGCTACTTGAATGATGCAATATATTTTATATTACAAAGCTTACTATGGTAGCATAATTAGTAAAGACGTTTGAGCCGTAGACCTTATGAAGTCAGAAAAGAAAAAAGAGATGCAATAAAAATACGAAAACATAGAAAAATCAGAAAAGTAACTAGAATAATCATAATAAATTTTAGAATCAGATTTCATAAGGGCTACGATACCTTAATGATATTCAGGGAAAAGTGCCACAGGAAGATACAACCTCCTATGACCCGATAGGAAGAGAAGTTTCAAGTATCGACCAGAATACAGGAGAAGTCAGTCTATAAAGTAAATTGTAGAATTAAACTAAATTGTTCAAAAAATTGCAAATAAAATACACATTTAACGTATAGAACAGAAACTTGTATTGGATAGCATAGATAAAAGATGTTATAATATCCCAAGACATAAGATTACATTTAATGTAGAAAATCAGGAGACAGCAGGGTATGAAATATAATATTCCAGAGAGAGTTTTAAGGGATATTTCTGTATTTGCAAAAAAATATTCAATCAATAAAGTGATTTTATTTGGATCAAGGGCAAGAGGTGACAATACAGAGAGAAGTGATATTGATATTGCTGTATATGGTGGAAATTTTGACTCTTTTTATTGGGATATTAAAGAAAAAGTACATTCCCTTTTAAGTTTTGATGTGGTAGAAGCAGATAAGTCAATTTCAGAGGAATTAAAACAAGAAATAGAAAAGGATGGTGTGGTGATATATGAAAAAGCTTGAGAACTTTTCGAATTGTTTGGAAGTGTTAAAAAATGCAGATTTTGAAATGGCAGATAATAATGATATATAGGATAGGTGTAATCGGACAGTTTAATTTGACATTTGAGCTTGCATGGAAGGCATTACAAGAAATCTTAAAAATGCACGGAGCAGATGGAGCGGCAACTGGGTCACCAAGAGAGATTTTACAGTTAGGATATAAACTTGGTTTTGTAGATGATGCAGCAGTATGGTTATTGATGTTAAAAAAAAGAATACATCTGTTCATATATATAATGAACAAGAAGTTGATGAGATGATATTATTGATCCGTGATAGTTTTATTCCAGCATTTGTTGTTCTTGAAAAGACGTTAAGAAGCAAATTAGAAGAAGTAAAAAATGACTGGGAATAAAAGATTTTGGAATCTGTAAATATACAGAGAGGCCAATGAATACTAGATTACAAGAGATATTCCTCCTTTTTCTTTTGCTTGCGTATAAAAAACGAACGTAGTAAAATAAAAAAATATATGTGAATGAAAAAGAAGGATTGAACGGTATGAAGAAAAAACAAATAAAAGGAATGTTATTGTTATTATTAGCAGCAATCATATGGGGAAGTGCATTTGTGGCACAAAGTGTTGGAATGGAATATGTCGGACCATTTACGTTTAATTGCGTAAGAACATTGATAGGAGGGATTGTACTCATTCCGTGCATTACACTTTTAAATCATGGAAAAGTAAAGAAAAAGATGACGAGTTCCGAGAAAAAAAGATTAATGATCGGGGGAATCTGCTGTGGAATTGCGCTTGCAATAGGAAGTACACTTCAACAATTTGGAATTATGTACACAACAGTAGGAAAAGCAGGATTTATCACAGCTTTTTACATTATTATCGTTCCCATTCTTGGTTTGCTATTAGGAAAAAAATGTGGATTATCTGTCTGGATCAGTGTTATGATTGCTTTGATCGGACTTTATTTTTTATGTATTACAGATGGCTTTTCGATTGGGAAAGGCGATAGTTATGTATTTTTAGGTGCATTGGCATTTGCGATTCATATTTTAGTGATCGATTATTTTACACAGTTTAATGATGGAGTAAAAATGTCATGCATTCAGTTTTTTTCCTGCGGAATAATCTGCTTTATTCCAATGATACTGTTTGAGCATCCAGAGATCAGTACGATCTTACTTGCATGGAAACCAATCTTGTATGCAGGAGTACTGTCATGCGGAGTTGGATATACATTACAGATGGTTGGACAGAAGAACATGAATCCAACAGTTGCCTCTCTGATTTTAAGTCTGGAATCCGTGATATCTGTGATCGCAGGATTTTTAGTATTGCATCAAAACTTAAGCCAGAGAGAATTGATAGGATGTGCGCTGATGTTTATAGCGATTATTCTGGCACAACTGCCAGGGGAAAATTGATTTGAAAATATAGTAGTGTATGCTTTCTTTATCTGGTTTGTAGCGCATGATATAGATAACTAATTTTACGATTTTTCCTACTAACTTTGCATAACGCATGGCATCGTGATTGATATCATCATTTTGTGCGTTGATAATATGAAAAGCAATATTTGCAGCTTCTTCTTCTGGAAGATCAACTGCTAGTCTATAACGATCATAAAGTTCAATTAATGCAATTCTAAGACCAACAGTAAGTTGAGTTGCAGCAACATCTTCTGGGGCACAAGTATAAGGATATGTCATTAATTTAGTAATCATAGAACCAATTTTTGCATCTGGAACGATTTTGCGTAACAATATAGCAGCTTTTGCAGCAGCTACAAACTGATGGTGCAATGTTTGATAACAACACTGTGTTTCGCCTTTTTCTCCACAAAGATCTGGAATGATACCAGCAGTAATAAAGGAGTGACGATGGATACTGTCAATTTCATTAAATGTGAGCCAATATTTTACATATTCTCCGTAATGCTCAAAACATGTCTTTGCGTAGCGAAGGAATCCATGACGTTTTGGATAGTAAGTATCATCCATATCATCGTGAATGCGTTTGCTTGAAATCGTAACGTGGGCTTTATAATCTTTTATGCCTACATTCCATGCTCCTTCTAATTGAACAGTGTCTAAACCAATGTGCATTAAAATTTCTGCACCATTGTCAGCAGTCATAGCAATCGCATGTTTGGTGTCATATACAGTTGCAATCACACAATCACATGGAGCATAAATAGCACTGTTTCCGCATATTTCAGGAGAAATTTTAAAAATTGATTATATGAATATAACAGAAATTTGGTATCTATGGATAAAAAATCACAATTGACAAACCCCTAAAGGTGTTATAAAATAAGTAACGTTAAAGGCATTGATGGTGCACAGTAAGAAGCTACATAGCTTCCGAAATTCACACCGTAGCTGTATCTCTGAATGCGATGCAATATACATTTTTCACATCAGGCATCAGTAGGAGATAACGGAGTCTGCCCGTTACGCAGAGACTTAAGTGCTTATGGTAATTAAGAAGACGTTTAACGATACCATAGGAATTAGGGTGGTACCGCGAGTATATAACAAGAACTCGTCCCTTTGCGGACGGGTTCTTTTTCTTTTATTTAAATATACAGAAAAAGAAAAATGAACCTGATCCGAGAATATAGAAAAGATCAATAAAGGAGAACTAAGCAGATGAAAGAGAGATTAGAGGCAATCAAGAAAGCTGCCTTGGAGAAAATCGAGCAAGCAGATGCAATGGAGAGCTTAAATGATATCCGTGTATCTGTACTGGGTAAAAAAGGTGAATTAACTCAGGTATTAAAAGGAATGAAAGACGTAGCCAAAGAAGAACGTCCGATCGTTGGACAGATGGTTAACGATACCAGAGCAGTCATCGAAGAAGCATTAGAAAAAGAGATGACATTATTAAAGAAAAAAGTTCGTGAAGAGAAGATGAAACGTGAAGTCATCGACGTTACATTACCTGGAAAAACTCATGAAAAAGGACATCGTCATCCAAACCAGATCGCTCTTGAAGATTTAGAGAGAGTATTTATCGGTATGGGATACGAAGTAGTCGAAGGACCAGAAGTAGAATACGATAAATATAACTTTGAAATGTTAAATATCCCAGCAAACCATCCTGCAAAAGATGAACAGGATACATTTTATATCAACAAAGATATCGTGTTAAGAACACAGACATCTCCAGTACAGGCACGTATCATGGAAACAGGGAAGATGCCAATCCGTATGATCGCACCTGGACGAGTATTCCGTTCTGACGAAGTTGATGCAACACATTCTCCATCGTTCCATCAGGTAGAAGGATTAGTTGTAGATAAAGGAATCACATTTGCAGACTTAAAAGGAACCTTAGAGCAGTTTGCAAAAGAATTCTTCGGACCAGATACAAAAGTAAAATTCCGTCCACATCATTTCCCATTTACAGAGCCAAGTGCGGAAGTAGACGTGACATGTTTCAAATGCGGTGGTAAAGGATGCCGTATGTGTAAAGGAAGCGGATGGATCGAGATCTTAGGATGTGGAATGGTTCACCCACACGTGCTTGAAATGTGCGGAATCGACCCAGAAGTATATTCAGGATTTGCATTCGGAATCGGACTAGAGCGTGTCGCATTATTAAAATACGAGATCGACGATATGCGTCTGTTATACGAAAACGACAAGAGATTCTTATCACAGTTCTAGGAAACGATAAGAATATTTCGAATAGAGAAGATAGAATAAAGGAGAATAAAAGTAATGGATACACCAATTTCATGGATCAAAGCTTATGTGCCTGATCTTGATTGCACACCACAGGAATATGCAGATAAAATGACATTATCTGGTTCCAACATGGAAAGTGTCACATATTTAGATAAAAACTTAGAAAAGATCGTAGTCGGAAAGATCGAGAAGATCGAGAAACATCCGGATGCCGATAAACTGATCATCTGCCAGGTAAATGTCGGAGATGAAACTATTCAGATCGTAACAGGAGCACCAAATGTATCAGAAGGAGACTTAGTACCAGTTGTCTTAGACGGTGGACGAGTAGCCGGAGGACATGACGGCGGAAAGAATCCAGAAGATGGAATTAAGATCAAAAAAGGAAAACTTCGTGGAGTAGAATCTTTTGGTATGATGTGTTCTATCGAAGAACTTGGAAGTTCCAGAGATATGTACCCAGAAGCACCAGAATATGGAATCTACATTTTCAATAAAGATGTGAAACCGGGAGACGATGCAGTCGAAGCTTTAGGACTTCGTGATGCAGTTGTCGAATTCGAGATCACATCAAACCGTGTAGACTGTTTCAGTATGATCGGTATGGCAAGAGAAGCAGCCGCTACATTTAAGAAAGACTTCTATCCACCAGTCGTTACAAAGACTGGAAATGATGAAGATGTCAACGATTACATTAAAGTAAGAGTTGAAGACGTAGACCTTTGCCCAAGATACACAGCAAGAGTTGTGAAAAATATCAAATTAGCTCCATCACCAGAATGGATGCAGAGAAGATTATCTGCAATGGGAATCCGTCCGATCAATAACTTAGTTGATATCACAAACTACGTGATGGAAGAATACGGACAGCCAATGCATGCATACGATCTTGATACAATTTCAAACAAAGAGATCGTTGTCCGCCGTGCAAAAGCAGGAGACAAATTCACTACATTAGATGGTGAAGAAAGAACACTGGACGAAAATGTCTTAATGATCTGTGATGGAGAAAAAGAAATCGGTATCGCAGGTATCATGGGTGGAGCAAACTCTATGGTAACAGATGACATCAAGACATTATTATTCGAAGCAGCATGCTTTGACGGAACAAACATCCGACTTTCTTCTAAGAGAATCGGTTTAAGAACGGATGCATCTGGTAAATTCGAAAAAGGATTAGACCCAGAAAATGCAATGGCAGCGATGGATCGTGCATGCCAGTTGATTGAAGAATTAGGAGCTGGAGAAGTTGTTGGAGGAGCCGTTGACGTTTATCCAAATCCAGTGAAACAGATTCGTCTTCCATTAGAAGTAGACAAGATGAACGCTCTTCTTGGAACAAATGTATCCAAAGAAGAAGTATTAGAATATTTTGCAAGAATCGAACTTGGATACGATGAAGCAACAAACGAAGTGATCGTACCATCCTTCCGTCAGGATCTTCACCGTATGGCAGACCTTGCAGAAGAAGTTGCAAGATTCTACGGATATGACAACATCCCTGTTACATTACCAAACGGAGAATCCACAGCCGGTAAGAAACCATTCAAGATCCGTGTCGAAGATGTCTGCAGAAATGTAGCAGAACAGAACGGATTTAGCGGTGGAATGACATATTCTTTCGAAAGTCCAAAAGTATTCGATAAATTATTATTACCTGAAGATGCAAAAGAACGTCAGGCAATCGAGATTTCAAACCCATTAGGAGAAGACTTCAGTATTATGAGAACGGTTTCCTTAAACGGAATGTTAACATCTCTTGCTACAAACTTAGCACACAGAAATAAAAACGTAAGACTATACGAATTTGGAAATATCTATATTCCAAAAGCATTACCATTAACAGAATTACCAGATGAAAGAATGCAGATGACACTTGGAATGTACGGAGAATGTGACTTCTTCACATTAAAAGGTGTTGTAGAAGACATACTTGATTCCCTTGGATTAGGTGGAACATCTGAATATACACCAACAACTAAACATCCATTCTTACACCCAGGAAGAGCTGCAGATGTCACAATCGATGGAGAAAAGATCGCTTACATCGGACAGATCCATCCAGAAGTTATGGATAACTACAACATGAAAGGCGAAGTTTATGTAGCAGTCATCGACATGCCAACATTAGTACCAAAAGCAACCTTCGACCGCAAATACGAAGGAGTAGCCAAATTCCCAGCAATGAAACGTGACTTAAGTATGGTTATGAAGAAAGACATCTTCGTTGGACAGCTTGAGAAGATCTTCAAAGACAAAGGTGGAAAACTTCTTGAATCCTACGAATTATTCGATGTCTACGAAGGAGACCAGATCGAAAAAGGATACAAATCCGTAGCATACTCCTTAACATTCAGAGCAAAAGATCGTACATTAGAAGATGCAGAAGTATCTAAGATCGTTGAGAAGATTCTTGATGAACTTAAGAAATTAGGCGTTGAATTACGTGCTTAATTGTGCTTGAAAATAAAATAAAGTGAGAATTAAAATCCTCTGGCAGATAATATTGTCAGGGGATTTTTTGAAATTATATATAGCAAAATTGGAATTTACCATCATTTGTGTTAATATAAAAATAAAAGAAAGGAAACGAGGTGACAGCAGAATGGGAATTTATCTAAATCCGCCAGCAGACGGCTTTGAAGATATTTTAAAAGATGATATCTATGTGGATAAAACAGAATTGATTGCATATACCAATCAGGTTCTGGGAACAACAAGAAAGCTTACATGTTTCAGCAGACCAAGAAGATTCGGAAAATCTTTCGCAGCCCAGATGTTAGTTGCCTATTATTCAAAAGGTACAAAATCTGAGCATTTATTTAAAGACTTAAAAATTGCAAAAGATATAGAAGAAAAAAGCCATTACAAACAATATTTAAATCAATGCGATGTCCTATTCTGGGACATGACATGGTTTATTACCAATGCCCGGAATATCGAAGATACGGTAAAAGATCTTCAAAGAAAAATAATTTTCGAATTAAAACGAGAGTTTACAGACTGCATAGAACAAGAAACAATAGCACTTCCAGAAGCACTCCTGCAGATCAGTGCGGTCACAGGACGAAAGTTTTTTATCATTATCGATGAATGGGATGCGTTATTTCGAGAAGCCCAAACAGATCAGAGACTGCAGGAAGAATATATCCAGTTGTTAAGAGGATTGTTTAAAGGGATACAAGTTTCAAGATTCTTAAGTGGAGCCTATATGACAGGAATTCTTCCAATCAAAAAATACGGAACACAATCAGCATTAACTGATTTCTACGAATACACGATGCTGGAACCAGGACCATTAGCAGAATTTGTAGGATTTACAGAACAAGAAGTCAAAGATTTATGCAAAGAGCAGCAAATCGATTTTGAACAGGCAAAAAAATGGTACGATGGCTACTGCTTCGGACAGACAGGACATATTTATAATCCGAATTCCGTAATGAAAGCAATATTTAACAAGCGATTCAGCAACTACTGGACCCAGACAGAGACATATGAATCACTAAGAGTTTATATCGACTTAAACTTTGACGGCTTAAAAGATATGATAGTAGATCTGATAGGAGAAAAACACTGCAGAATCGATACAGGATCATTTCAAAATGATATGACATCACTGAAAAATAAAGATGATGTATTAACATTATTGGTACATTTAGGATATTTAGCGTATGATATTGATCAAAAAGAAGTTTATATTCCAAATGAAGAGATCCGTCAGGAATTTATTAGGGCGATTAAGAACGGAAAAAGACAGGAACTAGTTAAAACCAATAACCTAAATTAAAGAATAGAATTATAGAAATAGAACCGAGACCATATGAGCTCGGTTCTATTTCTATAATTCTATTCATCTACAACTTAAGTCAATGAAACTTTCTTCAAAAAATTATTGTTTTTCAATAATTTCCATGCTACAATAATCTTGAAATTATCGAAAAACAATAATTGGAGGTGGATAGGATGAAATCAAACATAAATAAATTAATCCTGATCGAAGTCATCGCAGGAATCCTTCTTGCATTCATAGCAAGCAAAATCCTGCATATGACAGAAGCACTGCAGATCATGTACTTACCATTTGAACTCATAGGAAAAGGACTAAGAGTTTTATCCCTAAGTTCAGCAATAGGAAATGTCATCGCGATCATCATATACGTAGCCATTTCAATGATACCGGCAATCTATGTCATCTATCAGAGAAAAAGAGGAAGAACACACAAAGAAGACATATTACTTGTTGCATTCACAGGACTATTATTTTATTCCATGTATATGTTCATCAATCCAGGACTCATGTATCAGAAAATGCCAGACATTTTTTCAATGGACCAAAGCAGTCTGATTGTAATGAAAATTATTTACGCATTCATCGTTTACAGCGTCCTGATCATGTGGTTGATCATGAAAGCGATCCGTTTTCTTGGAGATGACAGCCAGAAGAATTGGAAAAGCCGCTTGTATTTTGGAATGAAAGGACTGATTGCTGCACTAGTCAGTTATTACACGCTTTTGATCACATATGCAAAGACATTTGAACTGCTTCATAAGAGCGAAAATAAACTGCAAAATGTATCTTCGATAGAATGGTTTAAATCAGTATTACAGTTATTACCAATCATTATGACAATCCTGCTATTTATCAACATCATTCATGTAGTAAAAGCAATCGAAGATCATAAGGAAGAGCAGCAGATGATGACAGTGGCAAGACTTGCAGGTGTCGCAAAGGTTACCGCAGTGGTTACAGTCATATCAGATTTTATCCTGAATTTTTATCAGTTTTTGCTTGGAGCGACTTTACAGAATGTAAATGTCACGTTTGCGCCAGACGTATCCATGGAACCATTGATCATAGCATTTGGAGCATTGATCTTCCATGAATACTTCAAGCGGACCAAACAGCTAAAAGAAGAAAATGACCAGTTTATATAGAAGGAATGATAGTTATGGCAATTAAAATACATTTGGATGATATCTTAAAAGAGCGAAATATGACATCCAAAGAACTATGTAAAAAAGTCCATATTACAGAAGCAAACCTGTCAATCTTAAGAAGCGGCAAGGCAAAAGGAGTACGTTTCTCAACGATCAATAAGATCTGCTATTATCTTGAGTGTGATGTTGGAGATATCTTGAAATTTGACGGGAGATTGGAGGAAGAAGATGAGTAGGGGAATCAGAAAAACAGGAGTATTGGCAATGGTTGTGATGCTGGCAGCAACTCTATCAGGATGCCGCCTTGCAAAAAAAGACGAGGATGGAACAGTAAAGAAAACATTGTATGGTGCTTATGCAGTTGTAGGAAAGAGTCTGGATGATCCAGACATTCCAGATCCAGAGATGGAAGGAACAACCGTTGGGCAGAAAGATAAAAAAGGATTTGTTCATTTTAAAAAGATCAAGGGATATTTCTTTTTTCATAAATACGATCAGAAAGAAAATACGATCAGTATGGATGGTGATCCACAGTTGACTCATTTTTCAGGCGGCTCTAATATGAAAGATGGCGAGATCCAAAAAGATAAATGGCAAAAGACAGGCCAGTTATGTAAGGCAACAATTTATGTTCAGGAAACAAAAGGAATCACAAAAGTGCAGATTGGAAGTGTATATAAAAGAGCAGATGGTACATTTTATCTGGAACCTTCAGGAAGGTCTTCTGTGCAGGATCTATGTAAAACAGGAGGGTCTGGGATCAGCCAATCTTTTTCTGTGGATACAGAAGAAGGAAAGATGACATACCGTGTGGACTTTAAAGCAGACCGTGCAGTCAAAAAGATTCAGATCATCGAAATGAACAAAGATGATGTCAAGATCAAAAAAACAGCCTATATTTCACCTGAAATAAAACAATACCAGATGCAAAAAGACACAGCATATGTTATCATAAATGAACAGCTGATCGGTATGAAAGGTCAAACGATCAACAGACAGAAGATACATTCAGCAAAGAAGAATTTCACATATAAATGGAAGCAGCTTGGAGATGATGGAGTATTGACACCGACAGACTTGAAGTTTAAAAAGTAAAATCAGGAGGATAAAATTGAAATATGAAAGATAAAAGAGAATCATTTAACAGCAGGTGGGGATTTATCCTCGCCTGCATTGGTTCGGCAGTTGGTATGGGAAATATATGGATGTTTCCGACAAGGGTATCTTTGTATGGGGGAGGTTCCTTTTTGATCCCATATTTTATCTTTGTCGTTGTGATCGCATCCACTGGTGTGATCGGAGAGATGAGTTTTGGACGTGCGGCAAGGTCTGGACCGATTGATGCATTTGGGATGGTCTGTGAGAAGAAAGGAAAGAGAAAAGTCGGGGAAGGGTTAGGAATGATACCAGTTCTTGGTTCTCTTGCTATGGCAATCGGATATACAGTTGTGATGGGGTGGATCTTAAAATATGCTGTTGGAACTTTCACAGGGGCAACACTTGCACCAAAGACGATCGAAGAATTTGGCGGACGTTTTGGAGCAATGGCATCTGCATTTGGAAATAACATCTGGCAGATTTTAGCTTTGATCTTATGCATGTGTATTTTAATCTTTGGTGTAGGAGCAGGGATTGAGAAAGCCAATAAGATTTTAATGCCTATTTTCTTTGCGCTGTTTGTGATCCTTGGAATCTACGTGGCATTTCAGCCAGGGGCAGCAACGGGATATCAATATATTTTCAGAGTCGATAAGGCGGCCATCTTAGATCCAAAGACATGGATCTTTGCACTAGGACAGGCCTTCTTTTCCTTATCCGTCGCAGGAAATGGAACATTGATCTATGGATCGTATTTATCCGATGAAGAAGACATCCCATCATCTGCAGCAAGAGTTGCATTTTTTGATACGCTCGCAGCAATGCTTGCAGCTCTTGTGATCATTCCAGCCATGGCAACAACTGGGGCAACACTCGATCAGGGAGGACCGGGATTATTATTTATCTATCTTCCAAACCTGATCAGTTCCATGCCTGGAAGTACCGTGATCGCGATCATCTTTTTCGTTGCAGTCCTTTTTGCAGGAATGACATCATTGATCAATCTTTACGAAGCACCGATCGCAACAGCGCAGGAGAAACTTCGTGTAGGAAGAAAGACTGCCTGCGTGATCATTGCAGTGATTGGTGTGATCGTATCCTTATTGATCCAGGGCATCGTATCTGACTGGATGGATATCCTATCCATTTACATCTGCCCATTAGGAGCGGGGCTTGCAGGAATCATGTTCTTCTGGGTAGCAGGAAAGAAATATGTAGAAACACAGGTAAACAAGGGAAGAGAAAATAAATTTACGAAATTATATTATCCAATCTGTAAATATATTTATGTGCCAATCTGTATTTTAGTATTGGTACTTGGAATTGCATTAGGAGGAATCGGATAATTATGCCAGGATATATTTTACATTTAACTGCAGCACAGATGTTTTTAAAACAAACAAAAAAAGAGCAGGAATTGTTTGTAAATAAGCAGGAAACAAATAATTTTTTAATTGGAAATCTGATGCCAGATACAACAAAAGATAAAGCAAGATCACATTTTAGAGATCCCAAATATCAAGGAAATATGGTAGAATATCCAGAAATATCATGGTTTGCGAGGAAATATCATAATATTTTACATGATCCGAGTGTAATGGGATATTTATTTCATTTATATATCGACCGGAAGTTTTTCAAAGAATACATGCCAAGAATTATAGAATTCCGAGATAAAGAAGATCGGGTAGAGGAAAAAATGAGCAAGGTAAAATATGTGATCTTAAAAAGAACTGGAGAAAAGATTTTAAAAGAAGATTTTTTCTCAGAGAAATATTATTATGGTGACTATACGAAGATGAACACGTATCTGTTCAATCATTATCATATACCGATCAGACTTGATCCAGAAGTTAATAATCCAGGAATTGAAGAAGTTTCTTATCGGAATGTAAAAAATGTTTTAAAAGAATTAGAAGAATACCTGACAGTGCCAGAAGAGGCGGTAAAGAATGTTAAAGTATTCGATGTGGAAGATTTATTATCATTTTTGGAAAACAGTGTAGAAAAATATAACCCATGGAACTGTGAGTAAGAGCAGTTCCATGGGTTATGTTTTATTTATTATTATTCTTTTCAGCTTCCTGCATCTTCATAGCACGAACTTTCAAAGGAAGTCCAAATAATGTAATAAATCCATCTGCATCATGATGATCATACATATCACCAGTTGTGAAAGATGCTAAAGATTCATTGTATAAGCTGTATGGAGAAGTAGTTCCAGCTTTGATGATATTACCTTTGTAAAGTTTGAATTTAACTTCACCTGTTACATATTTCTGAGTAGATGTAACGAATGCCTGGATTGCTTCACGAAGTGGAGTGAACCATTTTCCTTCGTATACAACCTGAGCCATCTGGCTTCCAAGTTTCTTCTTAGCTTCCATTGTTTCACGGTCAAGGATCAATTCTTCTAACTGTTCGTGAGCTGCCATTAAGATTGTTCCACCTGGAGTTTCGTATACACCACGGGATTTCATTCCTACAACACGGTTTTCAACGATGTCGACGATACCGATACCATTTTCGCCACCAAGACGGTTTAATTCAGTGATGATCTCAGAAACTTTCATTTCTTTTCCATTTAATGTCTTAGGAACACCAGCTTCAAATGTCATAGTAACTTCTGTTTCTTTATCAGGAGCGTTCTGTGGAGTTACTCCTAAAACAAGCATGTTATCATAGTTTGGTGCTAAAGAAGGATCTTCTAATTCAAGACCTTCGTGGCTGATATGCCATAAGTTACGATCGCGGCTGTAGCTGTTATCTACAGAGAATGGAAGGTGAATATCATGTGCTTTACAATATTCAATCTCTGCTTCACGGGAATCCATCTGCCATTTGTCATCACGCCATGGAGCGATGATTTTTAAGTCTGGAGCTAAAGCTTTGATACCAAGTTCGAAACGAATCTGGTCGTTACCTTTACCAGTAGCACCGTGGCAGATAGCAACAGCGTTCTCTTTACGGGCAACTTCTACTAACTTGGCAGCGATTCCCGGACGAGCCATGGAAGTTCCAAGAAGGTATTTGTTCTCATATACAGCATCTGCCTGTACACATGGCATGATGTAGTTTTCACAGAAATCATCGGTGATATCTTCAATATATAATTTAGAAGCACCGGAGTAGAGGGCACGTTCTTCTAATCCGTCAAGCTCCTCGCCCTGTCCACAGTCAACGCAGCAGCATACTACGTCATAATCATATGTTTCTTTTAACCAAGGGATGATTGCGGTAGTGTCAAGACCGCCTGAATATGCTAAAACTACTGTCTCTTTCATCAGTACATCCTCCTGAAAATTGCTTTGATATTTGTTTTGATCATGTTTTAATCACTAAGCTTTCATAAATATACAACACAATGCAGAAAAATGCAAGCATAAAAATAGAAAATTTAAAAAGGTATTGCATATTATGCATCGTAGATGTATAATTATGAAATCTTATACAGAGAAAAAATAAAAAACCTTATGAAAACACACTTTTCAATTAAGGAAAAAGTAACTATAATAAGGTAACAGGCTTTAGCACTGTAGTAGGTTGCAGTTTATAAAAATGACTAAATAATGAAAATATATACAGAGGAGAGTAAGGATATGATAAAAGCAGGTATTATCGGATCTACAGGTTATGCAGGCGGAGAACTGGCAAGACTGCTGCTGCAAAGAGATGACGTAGAGATCAAATGGTATGGTTCCAGAAGTTATATCGATCAGAAATATGCTTCCATTTACCAGAACATGTTCAAGATCGTAGATGATAAATGTATGGATGATAATATGAAGGAACTGGCTGATCAGGTAGATGTAATATTTACGGCAACTCCCCAGGGCCTTTGCTCCACACTGGTAAACGAAGAAATCCTTTCTAAAGTAAAGATCATCGACTTAAGCGCTGATTTCCGTATTAAAGATGTAGAAGTTTATGAAAAATGGTACAAACTGACCCACGGATCACCGGAATATATTAAGGAAGCTGTATATGGACTTCCGGAAGTAAACAGAGAAAAGATCAAGAATGCAAGGATCATTGCAAATCCGGGATGTTTCCCAACCTGTTCCTTCTTATCTACTTATCCTTTAGTAAAAGAAGGTCTCATTGATCCAAACACCATTATCATTGATGCAAAATCCGGTACCTCCGGCGCAGGCAGAAGCGCGAAAGTAGACAGCCTTTTCTGCGAGGTCAATGAAAATATCAAGGCATACGGCGTAGCTTCCCACAGACATACACCGGAGATCGAAGAGCAGCTGTCCTATGCAGCAGGAAAGCCGGTTGTGATCAGCTTCACCCCTCATCTGGTTCCAATGAACAGAGGCATCCTGGTAACTGCTTATGCTTCCCTTACAAAAGAAGTGACCTGGGAAGAGGTAAGAGCCGCTTACGACAAGTATTATAAGGATGAATATTTTGTACGTGTTCTGGACAAGGACGTAGTTCCTCAGACACGCTGGGTAGAAGGAAGCAACTTTGCAGATGTAAACTTCAAGATCGACCCAAGAACCAACCGCATCGTTATGATGGGCGCAATTGACAATATGGTAAAAGGTGCTGCAGGACAGGCCATCCAGAACATGAACTTAATGTTTGGCCTTCCGGAGAATACAGGATTAAAGCAGATCCCGATGTTCCCATAAATGTGCTTTCGGGAGTACATAATAGATAAGCAGCCGGAAAGGAATAAAAATGGCAGGGACAATGGATATCCTGGTTCGGGAAATGACCATGGAAGATTATGATCAGGTATATAAATTATGGACGAAGATATCAGGCTTCCGTATCAGGAGCATTGATGATTCAAGAGAAGGGGTGGAACGCTTTTTAAAGCGGAATCCAACCACCAGCGTAGTGGCAGTCCAGAACGGGCATATCATTGGAAATATCCTTTGCGGACATGACGGACGTACCGGGTGTTTTTATCATGTATGTGTAGAAGACAGCTATCGTCATCATGGGATCGGTTATAAAATGGTACGTGCAGCCATTAAAGCCATGCAGAAAGAGGGCGTGAGCAAGATTTCACTGGTGGCATTTAAAGATAACCACATTGGAAATGCGTTCTGGCAGGGGATTGGCTGGACAGAACGTGAAGATTTTAACAGCTATGAGTTTATTTTAAATGAAGAAAATATCATCAGATTTGTAAAGTAAAGAGCGCAGGGAAAAACAAGCGGCTGCGAAGCAGACATTTGTTTTTCGCAAGCCTTTAACGAGCAAACAGTCTGCGATAGCAGACAGTAGAGCGCGACAGCGCGGGTTTGCGAGTTTGAAAAGAAAGGAATTAAATCATGAACGAAAAGATAAAAGTGATCGAAGGCGGCGTTACCGCAGCCAAGGGCTTTATGGCAG
>OGQS01001010.1_pt1 | contig 17263 bp, 16 predicted proteins | sample 1553331 | NCBI WGS metagenome assembly OGQS01 (sample SAMEA2580012, study PRJEB22360) | human gut metagenome | biome: human gut; feature: human-associated habitat; material: faeces | place: Denmark | collected 2008/2010
AAGAACTGGGGATTCCAACACCATATAATGAATATACTTATCATATGATCAAAGCGCTGGAAGAGAAAAATGATGGTAAATTCAATTATACCGGGAATCAAAAACCAATCATCGAAATAACTGTAAATGAGAATGCTGTGATACACTTTGAACTCTGGCCGGAAATCGCACCGATTGCCTGCGGAAGTGTTATGCAGCTCGCAGAGAAGAAAATATTTGACGGAAGAGCCATTGAACGTCTGGAACCGGGATTTGTCCTCCAGCCACTGTTTTTTGATGGTGTTGATCCACAGATCGATATCATGGTCGAACCGGAATTTAAAACCAATCCTGAAAATGCCAAAATCGTTTTTGAACGGGGGATTGTTGCCATGGCAGGAGATCCAGAGAACAGTTCTGGCAGCCAGTACTATATCACTCTTGCTGCTTCTGAGAGATTGAATGGTAATTTCACTGTAATCGGAAAAGTGATCGATGGCTGGGATGAGATTGAACGACTGGAACATGTAGAAGTAGAAGAAGCCATTGAACCGCAGTCAGGATTTGTCTATCACAGACCGGTAAAAACCGAGATGATCACGAAAGTCAGACGCATAAAATAAAAAATAAATCCTTCAATAACGGAGATGTGTTATACTATAACCAGCATGTATTGAAAAATACAACATAATCCAAGGAGGAAACCAAAATGGGGAAAAAACGGATTCGGGACTTTGGGATTGTACCCGGAAGAGTAAAAACAGGAGAAAGGAATGCGATTACGGACGTGCCAGGTGTACGGGTAGGGCATTGTACGGTGAAGACAGAAGAAAATCATACCGGTGTAACCGTGATCGTTCCTGGACCGGACAATGCATTTGCCAAACACTATACGGCAGCTGCATACATTCATAATGGATTTGGAAAAAGTGCTGGCGTGGTGCAGGTAGAGGAACTGGGGACCCTCGAGACACCCATTGCTCTTACCAATACCTTAAATGTCGGAAAGGTTTTGGATGCAATGGTTGATGTCGTGATCGAACAGAGCCGTAAGGACGGAATTGAGCCACAGAGTATCAATCCGGTTGTTGGCGAGTGCAATGACTGCCGGATCAATCATATCCAGAAACGGGCGATTGGCGAAAAGGAAGTGCGTGAGGCTTTTGCGGCAGCATCAGAAGAATTCGAAGAAGGTGATGTAGGTGCCGGTGCCGGTACGACATGCTATGGCATGAAGGGGGGAATCGGTTCTGCATCCCGCGTGATCACGATTGGTGAAAAAGAATACACCATTGGTGTTCTGGTTCAGTCAAACTTTGGTGCAACGGAAGATTTTGTACTGAACGGAGAAGCTGTTGGTCCGAAGATTCTGGAATGGAAGCAGGAAAAGAGTGATATGGCTGCATCTGAAGAAGATAAAGGTTCTATTATGAGTATTCTGGCTACAGACCTTCCAGTGACAAGTCGTCAGCTCAAACGGATTCTGAAAAGAACCGGTGTTGGTATCGCACGAACCGGCGGTTACACAGGCCATGGCAGCGGAGAGGTTATGATCGGATTTACGACTGCAAACAGAATCCCATCCGGTTATGAGGAGGAACTTGTGCAAATATCAGCAATTCCGGAAAATATAATCGACCGTGCTTTCCTTGCTGCGGCAGAAGCAGAGCAGGAGGCAATCTTGAATTCCATGACCGCCGCAGAGCAGATACGTGGAATTGCAGGTGAACTGTATTACAGTCTTGCAGAATACCTTGAAGATAGAGAAAGCTAAAGACTGTACAAAAGTATAAATGTAATGAATACCAAAGTTTTTTTACACAAACTACATTAAATAATTTTTAAGGGAGAGAATAATTGCAAACATATCTAAAAAAATATAAATTCCAGAATCTGCTCATTATCTTAGAACTGATTTGCACGAATCTGTTGTTACTTGCAAGTACGCTTATCACCATGCGGATGGCAAGGCTGGTTATGGATGGTGATTTTAAGGGAATCGTTATCTGTTCTTTGCTGATAATCGTTATTTATCTGATTCTGCATTTTCTGTTTTGGAAAAATGATGTGCATACGACGAAAGTAATTGCCTGCATGAATCAGGATATGAGAAGGGATCTTAACCGCAGGATTCTGGCAGCAGGGACACAGGAATTAGGGGAAAATGATACCGGAGAATATATTTCCTGGTATACGAACAATTTGAAAGAGGCGGAAAATCAGGGATTTCTAAATTTCTATAATGGTGTTGATGCAATCATCAAATTGATTATAGGAACGGTAACACTTGCCATGATTCAGTGGAAACTGCTTTTGTGCACCATTTTGACAACAGGAATGGTATTTTTATATACTCATTTTTTCCCTGGAGATGTGAGTGAGGAATCAAAGAAAGTATCCGGTGAATGGGAATCTTTTACACAGATTGTAAAAGAACAGCTGCAGGGGTTGACTGTTCTGAAATATTTCGGACATCAAAAGGATTTCAAAAACCGGATCGGACAGGCTTCAGAGCAGTTGGAAAATTAAAGATACCGCTATGTAAAATGTAAGGGTAAAGCATCCCTCAAAATGAAAGCGGTAAACGCACTGGCAGGGTTGATCAATAATCTTGTTCTTTTTGGGATGTGTGCCTTCAGAATCATACCGGCTGAAATCTTTTTCGGCGGTGGCAACCTGACGTACCAGGTAAAGGATGCAATACTCTCACTCTCAGAGCTTAAGATCACTTTTGAAGGAGCAAAACCGTATTTCGATAAAATCATTTATCAGGAAAAAAACGATAAGAAAAAGGAACCATTACCGCCGGTAAAGGAAAAAATCGAAATCAAAAACCTTGGTTTTTCTTATCCGGGGCATGTAGTCTTTGAACATTTGAATATGGATTTCAAGATTGGTGGAAAATATGCCCTTGTCGGAGAAAGTGGAAGTGGGAAAACAACGCTTCTCAGATTATTATTGGGACAATTACAGGCAAATAAAGGTGCAGTTTTATTTGATCAGATGGATGCGTCTATTTATGACCCGAAAACATTCAGTGATCAGATGGCATACATTGAACAAAATGTATTTCTTTTTCACACAACAGTCCGGGAAAACATAACTCTGGGAGGGGATTTCACAGAGGAACAGATTGAAGAGGCTTTAAGAAACAGTGCTCTTTATGAAGACCTTAAACTTTTTGAGAATGGTTTGAATACAGATGTCGGAGAAAACGGAAGAAAACTTTCAGGTGGACAACGGCAGCGGATTGCCGTAGCCCGGGCACTTATCCATAACCGTAAGATTCTGATCATGGATGAGGGCACTTCTGCTCTGGATAAGGAGAATGCTAAAATAATCGAGAAATCTCTGCTGGAAGAACCGGATATTACGCTGATTTTGGTAAGTCATCATCTGGAAAAGAATGAGATGAAAAAATATACAAAGGTATATTATCTTGGAGAGAAGGTGAGCGCATGAAAAAATATCTGATCAAATATAAATGGCAAAACTTCCTTCTTTTTCTGCTTTTAGTTCTTACAAGTGGAGTGTCGACCGGATACGCTTTCTTGCAGATGTATATAGGTAAACAGGTCATGGAAGGAAATTTCCGGATGGTCCTGATCACGGTGGTGTGCAATACCGTTTTGATTTTTGGCAACAGTATTTTGTTCTATATTCAAAATAAATATCAAACCTATCTCATCGCGAAAATGAATCAGGATTTTCGGAACGATATCAGTAATCGGATCATGAGTGCTTCCTTCGAAAAGCTTTCCGCTACGGATACCGGAGAGTATTTATCGTGGTACACAAATGATGTTCGCGAAGCGGAAAACCAGGGATTCCAGATTTTTTACAGCTGTATGGAAGAGACGTTACAGCTGATTCTCGGAGCAGTCTCTCTTTTGTTTATCCGATGGGAAATATTGCTGCTGACAATTGTCGTTTCCGTGATTTCACTTTATACAAGCCGGATATTTAGCGATAAGGTAGAAGAGTATTCAAAAAAAATATCAGCGGCAACAGAAAAATATACCGACAGAATCAAAGAACAGATTGCCGGATTATCTGTGACACAGGCTTTTGGCCTTGCCGAGCGGTTTGAAAGCAAAATTAATGCTTCCGGTGATGAACTGGAAAAGGAAAGATGCAACTTCGCTGAAAAACAAGGAAAAGAAGGCTATAAGGCAATGGTAATCAGCATTTTCGGAATCAATGCGATCAACATGCTGACATTTGTTCTTTGTGTATTACGTATTATTGCACCGGAGATTATTTTCGGAAGTATCAATCTGACAAACCAGGTAGGAAATTCTTTTGGACAACTTATTTCTTACCGTTTGAAAATGGCTGGAGCACGCCCGTATTTTGTCAAAGCCGAAATGCAATCAGTTGACGAAGAACCGAAGGCAGAAGCAGCACTTCCTTCCTTACAAAAGGAAATCAAAGTTGAGAATCTGTCCTTTTCTTATGGCGAAAAGGAAGTACTGAAAGGACAAAACCTCACATTCCAAAAAGGTGGAAAATATGCGATTGTTGGAAGGAGCGGCTGTGGTAAAACAACCTTTTTGAAATTGCTGCTTGGTCAGCTGAAAGGATACGAAGGAAAGATTTTATATGACGGAAAAGAACTCTCCTCATATGATGTAGATTCTTTTTACGAGCAGATGGCTTATATAGAGCAGAGTATTTTCCTTTTTGACACGTCCATCCGTAATAATATTACTCTGGGTGATGGAGTCAGCGCAGAAAAATTAGAAGAGATTCTGGCAATGAGTGCTTTAAAAGAAGAAATCAAAAAGTTTCCGGATGAGCTTGAAACAAAAGCAGGGGAAAATGGAAAGAATCTTTCCGGAGGACAAAAGCAGCGGATCGCCGTAGCCCGGGCACTTGCTCATGACAGACAGATTTTGTTTGTTGATGAAGGCACCTCTGCGCTTGATGCAGAAAATGCAATGGTAATCGAGCAGGCACTTTTGGCATGCAAAAATCTGACATTGATCCTAATCACGCATCATATGAAAGAAGAAAATCTTCCGCTATTTGATAAAGTATATCGTTTGGGTTAGTAAGAATTTGAAATGGATTTACCACACCTTTTTGTAAAACCCAATTTCCGCAACGGACAATGGGAAAAATGGAAGAAAGGGAATGTTTCCTTGTTACATCACCGTATCCCATAAAGCATATGGTGAAAATATAATAAAGATACAAGCGAAAATGACTTTTGCAGAAACTGGGTACAAATAAGCGGGAAACAGTAATGTCATTGTTGCATGGACTTTGAAGTAGGAGAACAGTTCGAATATATTATCAGCTGTTCTCTTTTTACTTTTAAATATTAAAATGGTAATGCTTTTCGTAAACGCAAAATAATTCGACGGATTGTGTTGCCCTAAAAAACAATCCATAATAATCATTAGAGAATGCAAGCATTTCACTTCATTTTCTCTTGCTAGAAATGATAGATGCGAGCATTTTACTCTATTCAAGTTTAATAATTTGAAAGTGATCTCAAAAATGCTGGGGCATGCAAATACAACGATAACTGAGGATGTCTATATTGATGATCAGAATGATGTCATCGATTTAAGCAGCATTATGAATTCTTATTCAAAGACAATATTTTCAAAGATTCAGGAAAGCGATAATAAAATTGCATCAGAAGTAGTTGATCTGTCCAAAATAGTTGATTTTCTTACTTAAACAAGCTATTATTAAACAAGTGATTTTTATAAAATATCTATTTTATCCTTTCACTTACAGGCTTTTAATACCTGTAATTGTGCGAAAGCACGCAAAAACAACAGATAAGACGGAGGAAAAATGAGAAAACTAGCATTAGATGATGATATTTTACTGAATATAGAGAAGCCGGCGCGTTATATTGGACACGAAGTTAACTCTGTCGTAAAAGATAAAAATGCCGTGGAAATCCGCTTTGCCATGTGCTTTCCGGAGGTTTCTGAAGCGTTATAATGTAGTAGTGCCAAAGAACAATATACAGTGTTGTTGTGTGATGGATAATACAAGATATACGAATTAGATAAAACTAAGTGAAACTGAGAATGAAAGAATGATATTGTTACGAGATTGAATTTGTTACGCAAAAATGGTAATTTGGAGTGAATATCATTCAGGATAATTAAATATAAATGCAAGGGTTATATGTTTTCTTTTGTCGAGAGAAAATTAAAGGGTTGAGGTTCTTACTTCAACTCTTTGTTTGTATGTTGAGTACGACGCCAATCTAATTAATTGTAGATACGTGATAGAATTAGTGATATGATGAAAGGAAAAGTCAGTTTTACTTATAAAATATAAAACGATTAAAGAGTTATTGTATCAATTTAAATAAGTGTTTATAATGGCAGGATTATAACAGTATGATTAATCTCTCTGAAAAGGATAAATTTGAGGAGGTAATATAGAATTGGGTGGTAAGTAGCAAGAATTTAGAGAGTATTCTTGGATTGATTTATAGGAAACACATAAAAACAGTGAATGTGAGGTATAAAAGAGAAGATATGTCAGTTGAAATAGTTGGAGCACAGGGATTTGATTATCAGTATACTGTAACGCTATATATGATTTTAAAATATTTAGAAATGAATCAGTTCAAAGTTTGGATTGAAAATGAGAGTTTTGAAGATGCAAGGTTATCATATCAGTTGGAAGACAAAACCTATTGTATAGAATTGCAGGTAAAAAAGAAGGCAGCTGAAATAACTTATGACGAATTTGCTGCGTGGTTAGCGCATTTTCAAAAAAACAAATCAGATTGTTTCATTTTGGATAGAATACAACAATCTGATACAAACTATTTGGTATTTGTGACAAACAATCGATGTACAGATGATGTCAGTAAGTTTTTGGGTAAGGAATATGAAATAAGGGAAAATAAAGTATCTTTTTCGACAGAAATGCTAAAAGATTTAAAACTGCGAATGTTAAAAGGAATTGATAACAAAAATGAATTGGGAAGAAAGAGAAAAGAACATATTGAACAGTATTTTAGTCGAAAAAAAAGTGAACTGAACAAGGTGCTTGGCCGCGTGTGTGTGATTGAAAGAAAAGATCAGATAGAAAGAGAAATTTGCACCATACTTAGAAAGCAGTATCAAATTCCTGAAATGATATGTAGAGACGTAATGAATCAAATGCTTGATATTGTTCGTCATGGAAGAGATTGCGGAGAAGACATTGTTGCTTTGATTAGAGAAATTGTAAAAAATAAAAGCTTTAACCGTATTTTACCAGAGGATAAGAATTTTTATAAAAGAGATAGCATAGATGAATTAAAGAATGAGTTGTTACGAAAGAATCAGTCATTGAGGTATTTAAATAATCAACAGGAGGTTGTTGATATAACAAATGCCTGGATACAATGGATTAAGAATTACTCAAAATATCATAATGTTAATGATTACGGAATGAGCGTTTTGGATTATCTTATTACTGGAACAGAAAGTTCTGCCCATTTACGAAAAGGTATGATTAAAAAAGAATTAAGAGTAAATAGTACAAGCTTAGTAACAGCACATATTTCTCATATAGTGGATCTTTGGGAGATATTGACGAATGAGGAAAGAGAAGACATATGTGAGTATTTGAAAAATGAAATGCGTAGTGACATGAAATGGATGCAGGCTGTTGCGTTAACACGTAAGAAGGTTCCACAGGACATTCAAATAGCCATAGCTGGTAATGTTTTTTTGAACAAAGAATCAAAAGAAATAATAGATGTCTTAAATGAAAAAAATATATTAACTGAATGCTTGCATATTTTTTGTGGTTTTCCTCAGCCGCTGTGGTTTAATGGATATCACCATAGTGGAAACTACTTATTGTGGGATGGAGTTATGATGGAAGTATTAAGGAAACATATTATTGATGAGTGCTATGATATTTCGCTTAGAGAATTCATAGACACGCTATATAATAATGACAATAGATTTGTCAATGGATATGACGTATATAAAGAAATGCTTTCCGATGAAGAAAATAGGAAAAAGATTTTTACACGTCTTGCTTATATATCAGTAACTCAGAATCAGGATAATAAAAAAATGTGGGACGAGTTATTACAGGCAGGTTCCGAAGAAGAAAAAAAGCAATATTTTTCGAAAATTAGCGATTTTATAGAACTGGTAGAATATAAAAATATGGACTACAACGGCTTGCTGTGTGAATATGAGTTTAAAGATATCGTCCATTATATATTGCCATGTTTTTCTTCGGATGAACGAATATATAAGTTATCAGATGAAATATTCCTTATGCGTAGAAGGATGCAGGACATAGAAAATAGTATACATATAGAAATAGAAACAGATAGGACAAAGAAACTTAAAGAGTTTTATGAAACGATGGTAGAAGAAATTTATAAAAATGCTCCGCCTAGATTGTTATTTACTAATAAACTAGTGAATTGTACATGTAAAGAAATGGGGGGAGTATCTGATGCAATAGAGAAAGTGTTAAAAAAGAGTCAGAATGATTTTTGGGACAGATATGAGCATGTAAAAGAAACATTTGAAAACAATTGTCCACTGGAAATTCGAGAAGAGTATAGTTTAGAAAACTGGTATGATTGAAATAGTGTTATTTGGAAAGGGAGTAGAACAGGTTAATCTTTATATAAAAAGTGAGAAAAGTAAAACATGTTAAAGCCAAAAGTTTTCTTTTGGAAACTATTGATATTTCTTAGGGTATCGCATATAATATAGTTAAGCCAAAAGGTTTCGTGTGGCGGCACGTAAAAGCTGTACTGCGCCCAGGCAGGGTAATTACTGGGACTATTTGATACTCGGAAGGGTATTACGCCCACACCAGGGAGATACGGTGAGTCCGCGCCGGGGACTCAATGATACCGGCGACGTTTTAGGCATTCGGAAGGGTGTCGCGGCTGACAGCCAGCATAAAACCGCTTTTTAAGATCATGGGCGCTGGATAACAAAAAGTTGTCCAGTGCTATTTTTTTATACTATAGTTATGATTGGGAAAATGTAGATGGGAAAACAACAGGATAGAGAGAACATTGTACAGGAGATTAAAGCGGCTGCTGATCTGTATAGGAAGCACTTAGTAGGTAAAAGATTTTTATATGTATTTGAAGATAGATATATTGAAGTGCTTTATAAAGCCGCTAATTTTAGGCATTTAACAGGTGTGGCTACTAATCTTTCGGCAAAAAAGTTTTATAGTTATGCAGCAAAAAAGATGCTTCAGGCTTCGCAGATATTTTTTACACCGCAGCACCCGTTTTCATTATGTAAGCGTAAGATTAAGCATATCGGACAGATTGCAACGTTGGCTGGTTCAGAAGGATTTATGCTGGAGGAAATTGTTACAGACACGAGAACTTACAAGTTTGGCACAACAGATCTTAATTTTACTCTGTGTTTAAATAAAGAATATGGTGATAATGGTCAGCAAAAGGGAGATTGTTTTGTAGTAGAATCGCTGCGAGATGAAGATTGTTTCTCTAAAAGTAGAACAGCATATACAGTCACTCATATTTTTTCAACACCAAATGATGCGAAAAAATATATAAATTTGCTGTTTTTAGATGAAAATGCAACGATAGATGATCTTCCAGATGAAATTAAAAACATGCTGGATCAAACCTTATTACATAAAAAGAATGGAGATCACAGGTCTTGGAGCATAGAAAAATACTGCAGGACCTTTTTGAAAAGAATTTGAATATGTTGCCTTTTCCAAAGTAGATGATGAGTCATTTCGACGGAAGCAATGCAGAAAAGGCTGGATGGTAAAGTGCATACATTTTTTTATACAATATTATGGAATAGCACCGATCGAAGTTATCTATGAAATGTATAGGCAGAAAGTGAAGTGCTCTATAGATGAAATGATAGAAATGCTTTGGGAAATGCCGGTTGATATTGTGGAATCATGTCTTTTTACAATGGACAGACTTGGGATGAAAGGATGGCAAAAAGAGGATCCGTTATACTCAGAAAAAGGAATATTTGTGCATTTGCAGCTATTTGAGAATGAGGAATTTGGTTACTTGCTTCGACAACAGATGGATAAAGATTTTTATATTCCATCGGCACAGCAGATAGATGAGATATGTAGAACTGGATATGAGGCAAGTTCCTCTGAATATAAAAAGTTGGAATCTTTTTTCATTAAGAAATTAAGGTTTCCTTATGAACAAGCAGTGACATGGTGTCTGCAAGTATGGGCAAATAGTTATGAAAGCGAATCGCCATCAAAGATTATCAATAAAATGACGGAAGCCAATATTGAATTTGAAGAGAAAATGATAAATGAATTGCTAGAGTTACTTGTGGCAGCACACAACAATACCCGAATGAAAGAGAACAGAGGGTACAAACCAAGTGAAATGGCGAGAAAAATGCCTATCGATAAAATGCCAACAATTGTTCCGGCTAGTTCTAATGCGGCTGCGATTTTAAAGGATGCCACACCACAGTTGCAAGCTATGGGAGTGCAGGTCGACTTAAATGGAAATACGGATGTTATTCAAACAACAATGTTTCCGAGAGGGCTGAACGAGGAACCAATACGAGTAGAAAAGAAAATATATCCAAATGATTCATGTCCATGTGGCTCAGGAAAGAAATATAAAAAATGTTGTGGAAAGAATAATTGATGCTAAGAAAGGCTTTGGAGCAGTTACGAGAGTGCAATATTTCGTGTCATACTATTTATAAGGCAGAAAATGAGTGGTATAGAGAGCTGTTTTGTTCGTTTTTAAACTGTTTCTGCGGACTGTAGGGACAGAAAATACTAGATGGAATAATAAAAATAGATGGACAGGTGATCCGATTCGTACACAGAGGTGATTGTTTTGTACTCACCAGAAGGCTCTGAGAAGAAAGTAGGAAAATTTCAGCAAGGTGTATTTATAATTTAGTCTTAAAAAAGTTGTTTTGATTGTGTGTTTATATTTATGGATGGGAAAGTAATTTATTTCTAGATTATGGAGAATCTGGAGTAAGTAGTTTTTTAGCACAAACGCAGAAGTATCAATAAATATTTTGATATATTAAAATGTTTGAACTACATATGTGGTATTATCTGATTTTTGCTATGAGGGAGGTAGATGTATGGCATATGAAGCATATTTAGATAAGGAAAAGAGATTTAAGCTACAAGCAAAAGATGCATCAATCAATCATGTTAATCGAATTTTTTATTGTAAAACGCCAGGATGTAAAGCATGTATGACGTTAGTAGATGCAGCACATCCAGAGAGGGCTTATTTTCGCAAATTACAAAATAGTCCTGAGCACTCAAGTGTTTTTTGTAGTGCTGATGGTAATTTTGATCCTACAAAATATGAAGAGAAGAAATTTAACTTTGAAGATTTAGCAGATAAAATAATGAGAGGAAGTGAGGGTAAAAATACTCGTGGTTCAGGAAATACAGAGAAACATAGTGGTGGAGGAAAGAAAAGTATATCTACAGTCAAACAAATATATTTGATGTGTAGAAAGTATGTAGAATACAATGGGATTAAAACAAATATAATTTTGGCAGATGAGCGGAATTTTGAAGAAAATAAAAATGGAATATTGGGGACAAAAGTGGTTCAATGCACTTATTATCATAAAGTTAAAGATGAATTTTCATATATTATGAATTATCCATCTTTTCCATACAAAAACGGAAAACATATAAGAATTGATTTTGGGAATGATAGATTATTTTGGGAATTCTATAACAAAATAAAAACATCAAATCATAAAGAACTGATTTTAATTCTGGGAGATTGGAGAACTGGTAAAGTAGGAGATGACTGTATTGCAAGGTGTACTATATATAGAAATAGACAATATAGTTTTTTGAAAACTTAGGTTAAAGCTATTGTTTTAATGATTAAAGATTTAGGGAAAAACAAGTAGTTAGTGAAATAAAAATAGAGTTTAGCATGAGGATGAGATATGTGTAGAAAATTGTTTGTTATTGGAACAGGATTCGATAAAAGTCATGGATTGGATACATTGTATCAAGATTTTTATGAATATTTAAAATCAGAATATTCGGAAGCGGATGAATACAATATAGTTGTACCAGATGCTACTATAGATCATCATGGAAATGAAATCTTTGATAAAAATGAAGTTGTGGGATATTTACTTAATTTGATTAACCGGTCGGAAGACCAATATTGGAGTTCTTTTGAAAGTACTTTGGGAAAGCTTGATTTTAGTAATGAATTTGAAGAATTACCAGAGTGCTATGATAGAGATGGGGATAGAAATCTATTTCATGAAGCTTATAATAATGAAGATTTAGCAGTAAAATTAAGTAAATGTGTACCGAAAATAAAAGAATTGTTTAGCGAATGGATACAAAGCATAGATATTTCCAAGGCTGTACCTAAAAAAGAGTTTATAGAAATGGTGGATGAAGAAAGTGACAAATTTCTGAGTTTTAATTATACACTGACATTAGAAGAGGTGTATAATATAAAAAATGTTTGCCATATCCATGGTGTTATAGGAGAAGAATTATTGGTTGGACATACATCTGCACCTTTGTTTGAAAATGGTCAAGATGGGAAATATATTGGCAGTGAACATGGTTTAGAAATGATTCATAATATCTTACGAAAAGATATAGAGGGTGCGTTGAAGAAGAATATAGATTTTTTTGAAGATTTGGGAGAAAATATTCATGATATTTATGTCTATGGTTTTTCATGTGGAAAGGAGGATGAGGAATATTTGAGACAAATAATTGAAAAAACAGCAAAAAGCGATGTGACATGGTATTTTTTGGAAAGAGAAAATCTTTCTAAAAAGGAAAATATATTAAAGAATTTAGGATATAAAGGAAGAGTAAAAAGTTATCATATAAAAGGAACAGATTAATTTATATAAAGAAAAAAGCAAAATTTACGATTATATTTAGAACAGTAAATCTAAACAGGTTAAACGTAAACGCAAAATAGCGAGTACCTGTTCAAAATCATCCGATGTGAGATAATAGACTCATCACTACAAAGTCCAAATAGTTTAGTACTCAACTTTTTTGACTTTGCTACAGGAGGTGAGTTATGAAATCTCATACAAGTTTAGTTGCACAGCAAACCCGTCTGAGCGAATGGGCTGACATGGTCAGGGACTGCCAAAACCGTCCGCAAGGAATGAAAATCGATGAATGGTGTCAACTACACGACATTACAAAAGCAAGTTATTACTGGAGACTCCGGAAAGTTCGTGAGGCTTATCTGAAAACAGCGGATCATACACAAACATTTGTAGAAGTTCCCTCTTCTGCAATCCAGCCGGTAAATATGGCAGCGGAGTATAAAATCATTGCCTTGATTAGAGGCAGAAACAACCTCACTCTGGAAATTACCGAACAGGCATCTGATTCATTTTTAAAAACACTTTTTGGAGTGCTCGGCAATGCTCAATGATGGCTCCGGGTTCAAAAAAGTATATCTGGCGACTGGATTTACGGATCTGCGCAGAGGGATCGATGGCTTGGCCAGAATCATACGTTTTCAGTTCCAGCTTGATCCTTACGATAAGAATACATTATTTTTATTTTGCGGCAAACGTACAGATCGGATAAAAGGGCTTATCTGGGAGGGCGATGGATTTCTACTTCTGTACAAGCGGATTGAAAACGGAAACTTCCGCTGGCCCCGTACACAAGAAGAAGCACTGGAAATTAGTGCAGACCAGTATCAAATGTTAATGCAAGGTCTGGAAATCGTTGCCAGACATCCCATAGAAGAAATCTCCTGTCCAGAATTCTCCTTGTGATTTGTGCAAAACGTAGAAAATAAAATTGCTTTCATCCATGATAAATCACCCTGTGCAATATAAAATTTAAAGTTATTCACATCCTGAAAGTTTTCTGTGAGTTTCTATATACTCCTGATTCCAAAACTTTTCAGATTGTGGATAACAGTCATAAATATCTGAAATTCAGGCTTTTATTTTCAGGTATTCATGACTGTTATCCACTGTCAAAATGACGAAGGTGACAGAATTCAAAAATAGCCAAAAACCGTTGGTTCTGCTATAATAGCACTCAGGAAAGTGAGGTTTGGTTATGGCAGTTAAGTATACGGAGGAACAATTAAATAGTGTTGATAAGTCGTTTCTTATCCAGCTTCTTTTACAACAGCAGGAACAATTGGAAGCCATAACAAAGGAGCTTCACGCATCGAATGAAAAAATGCAGCTTCTGATGGAACAGGTAATCCTTGGTAAGCAGAACCGTTTTGGAAGGTCATCTGAAAAAATGGAAGATACCAGCCAGATCTGTTTTCAAGAAGTAGACGGCACTATTGTTTTTTTCAATGAAGCGGAAGCTGTCTACGATCTCAATGAAAAAGAACCTGATGAGCTGGAACTCAAATCTCCAAAACAGCCAAAGCGTAAGGGAAAGAAAGAATCAGATCTTTCCGGACTTACGGTCAGACGGATTGACCATTATCTGTCAGAGGAGGAATTGGAAATAGAATTCGGTGTCAATGGGTGGAAACAGTTACCGGATGCCATTTCCAAAAAATATCATTTTGTACCTGCGAGGGTAGAGGTAGAAGAACATCACATCGGTGTGTATGCCAGCAAAACAGATGAGCACATGGTCAAAGCAGACCATCCAAAAGCATTACTGCATGGAAGTTTGGTATCACCATCTCTTGGAGCTGCGATCATCAATGGAAAGTATGTGAATGCAGTTCCTCTCTATCGGTTAGAGCAGGAATTCCAGCGTTATGGCCTGCAGATCACAAGGCAGAACATGGCAAACTGGTGCATACGTTTGGCAGAGGAATATCTATCGATCCTTTATGATCATCTTCATGAAGAATTGTATTTCTATCATGTGATCCAGGCAGACGAGACGCCGGTGCTTGTAAACCATGACGGACGCAAAGCCGGAAGCAAAAGCTGGATGTGGGTATACCGTTCTGGTCATCTGTATCAAGACCGGCAGATTGTCCTGTATGAATACCAGCAGACAAGAAATGCATCCCATCCACGGGAATTCCTGAAAGGATACGATGGCATCTGTGTAACAGATGGTTATCAGGTCTACCATACTTTAGAAAAAGAATTGGAAGAACTGACCATTGCTGGATGCTGGGTGCACTGTCGCCGCAGATTTGATGAAGCTTTGAAGCTGATTCCCAAACCATCCCAAAAGGAATCCAATGCATTTCTGCTGATGAAACAGATTCAGGCAATCTATCGGGAAGAAGGGAAATTGAATGACCTTTCTTCTGATGAACGACTGAAACAGCGACAGGCGGTTATCAAACCTCTTGTGGATGCTTTTTTTGCGTACCTGAAAACCATAAATGTGTCCAAAAAGGACAAATTTGGTGATGCCGTTAGATATGCACGAAATCAGGAAAAATATCTCCGGGTATTTCTTACAGACGGAGATGTTCCGATTGATAATAATGCATCCGAAAGGGCAATCCGAGGTTTTTGTATTGGAAAGAAGAATTGGCAGATGATCGATACGATTCATGGAGCCAAATCTTCCGCAATTATTTACAGTATTGTAGAAACTGCAAAAGCCAATAATCTGAAACCTTTTGATTATGTGCAGCATCTCTTGGAAGAGATTCCGAAACACATGAATGATAAGGACTGTTCTTTTCTGGAAGATCTTCTGCCCTGGTCAGAAAAACTTCCGGCAGGGATTCGCAAAGCTTAAATATCGGTGGCTGCAAAGCAGCCGCCTAAAAATGTCAAGGTACTCGCTATTTTGCGTTTACTTATCTACGGTTGGAATAATGCGTCTCTCAATTATTCCGAAAACATATCGAAAATTGTGATTTTGCGGATAGGAAGAAAGTGGACAGTAAGTGCGGAATTATCATTAAGGAAAGAAGAATTATGTTAGAAATTATAAAAAGTATTATTACAAACGTACTCACCGCACTCTATCAGCCTTTCGGTTTTGCTCTGCTTCTGGCCGTACTATTCATGTTTCTGTGTATGTCGGCTCGCGAGCATGGCTGGAAAGCTATTTGCAGAAAGTGGTGGGACAATTTTAAGTCGGACAAGGTTTTCCGGCGCATGTTTTTTCTCGCTTTTTATTCGGCCATGATACTGTTCCGGACGTTACTGAACCGGAATATGTGGGCGAATCCCTTATCCAATGTAATGGGAAGCTGGGGGGTGTACAATGAAAAGGGAGAATTGACCACCGAGGCCATTGAAAATCTGGCTTTGTTTATTCCCTTTGCGGTGCTGCTTCTGTGGGCGCTGCAGGAGAAATACTGGAAAGAAAATTTAAAGTTCGGACAGATTCTCTGGAGAGCAGTGAAGACGGTGTTTTTATTCTCCCTGTGTATAGAATTTGCCCAGTTGTTTTTCCGGCTGGGAACGTTTCAGATATCGGATTTGGTTTACAACACCCTGGGCGGAGCCATTGGTGGTATTCTTTATTTTGCAGGGTGTAAAATAAAGGGGCAAGGGAAATCGAAATAATGCGAACATGAAAAGCTGGCGTTACTTATTTCTGGGGAGCCCATTATAAGGAAAGTGGTTCTGCGCTGTCGGAGTATACGGATGGTAAGCAGAAACTGAATTTTTTAGAACCAGATATAGTCTATTCCGTAAAATCATGCTATAATCTCTTCATAGGATTCCCCTGTAGAGCAGGAGGAAACATGAAGAAACGAAAAACATTACAGGACCTGACAATCAAGGATAACTTTCTTTTTGGTGCAGTCATGAGTGTGGAGAAAAACTGTAAGGGATTTCTGGAGATGGTGCTTGGTCTACCATCCCGAATACAAAGGCGTCCGCCTGGACATCTATGCGGAGGATGAGAACCATACCCATTACAACGTGGAAATGCAGATGAGAAAGAAGAAAGCCCTGGGAAAACGAAGCCGGTACTACCACAGCCAGATGGTGATGGAAGCACTGGCAAGCGGAGAAGAGTATGAAACCCTGCCGGATACCTTTGTAATCTTTGTCTGCGATTTCGATCCCTTTGGAGAGCGGCTGTACTGCTATACCTTTGGAAATGAATGTAAGGAGAATAAAAAGGTGAAGCTGGATGACGGGAGTTATACGATTTTTCTGAGTACCAAAGGGGAAAATGAGGAAAAAGTGCCGCCGGAGCTTGTCAGGTTTCTGAAGTTTGTGACGGCTGATTTGGAAGAGAGCGAAGGGGATTTTCAGGATGGACTGGTGAAACAGTTCTAGGAGACTATTCGCAACATCAAGACAGACCGTAAGATGGGAGAGCGTTATATGATTTTTGAAGAAATGCTGCGAGAGGAAAAACTTGAAGGTCGACTGGAAGCAACCAA
>OGQS01001020.1_pt1 | contig 17050 bp, 9 predicted proteins | sample 1553331 | NCBI WGS metagenome assembly OGQS01 (sample SAMEA2580012, study PRJEB22360) | human gut metagenome | biome: human gut; feature: human-associated habitat; material: faeces | place: Denmark | collected 2008/2010
AGTATGGATTTTTGAGTGAATTTGCACAGGATGAAGTGAAAAAGAAGTATCAGAGAGATCTTATCCATAATATTCTGAATGGATTACTTAGTTCGAAAGAAATGACTGAAGCGGCATCACAGCTCGGAATGAAAGAAAGCGATACTTACAGGGTTGTTGATTTTCATACCATCAAAAATAATGTACAAAGTAAATATACAAAAGAACAGCTTCACGAAGTAGGTGTTATCGAGGGTGAATTGATGCATCTTTTGCCGGATGCGCTTATTTACAGAAATATGGATCAGATTGTTATGATTCAACAGGTAGATTTCGATCAGACAGAACTGGAATATCAGAAAGAGATGGAAGAAATAGAGGAGGTTATCCAGCAAAGCATTCTTTATAGAAAGAAAGATACAGACTTTCAGATTGGTATAGGAAAAAGTGTGGAAGGGTATCAACGGCTGAAAGAATCTTATCACGAAGCAAGTCGGGCTATCAAGTATATTGAGATTATCCGCCAGGTGACTGGTGATAAGAATAAGTCAGTAGTACATTATTCGAACCTCGGATTTTCCAGATATTCGGCAAAGTTGATGATATGACGGAACTGGAAAGATGCATTCCGGAAACATTAAAGAAATTATATTTATATGATGATGAACATAAGGGAGAATTGATTACAACTTTGCAGATGTATCTTAGAAATAACCAAAGCATCAAGAAAACTGCAGGTGCAATGTTTGCTCATTATAGAACGATATCTTACAGGCTTGAAAAAATAAAACAAATTTCCGGAATTAATTTTGACAATGCAAATGAAGTGCTGGCAGTCAGTAATGGCCTGATTATTTATAAAATGTTAAAAGAAATAGAATAGAAAAAGAAAGAGAAATCGTGTTGAGGCATGGTTTCTTTTTTTTGAACGAAGTTCATAACAAGATATTAATGGAAGAATATCGATACGATGGAACAGATTTTACAAAAAAATAAAAAAATCTTTCCTATTTGTAACATTATAAAAAAATCACAAATGGTATACAATTCAGAAACGTTGATGAGAAACATTCTCTGATTCAAATAGACAATGAGAAAAAATTATATTGAAAAGCCATCATCGCATTACTATATGTTGCGATATTATTATTTATAGAATTCTAGATCTTATATCTGATGATAGAGTAGAACGACCCCCATATCTTGATGAAATTGATGGAAATTTTTGAATAATCAATTTCATCGTCCGACAGGAACCCACCAATTTTTTAGGACGAACTAATACCTGAAATAGTTTAGCTAAGGAAAGGGGTAAAACCATGCAGTTTACAAGTACAACGGATTATGCTATCAGAATCGTATGTTATCTGGCAGCACAAAGGCAGATGATTTCTACATCAGAATTATCTCAGGAACTAAGTGTTCCATCCAGTTATATTCCAAAAATAACAAAAAAGTTAAAGCAAGCAGGAATCATAAAAGCCTGTGAAGGTACAAATGGTGGCTATATGCTGGCAAAACAACCGGAGAACATTTCTTTAATGGATATTATATCGTGTGTAGAGGAAACAATGGCAATTAATCGTTGTTTGGAAGAAGATCGTTTTTGTCCCAGAAATTTAGAAGATACCTGCAAGATACATAAAATATTGTTGAGTTTGCAGAATACATACAATAATAAATTAGAGAGCGTAAAGGTTTCAGACGTTATCCGTCCTGGAGAAGATGAATATTTTGGACGATTTTATGTTGTATTAAAACTGAACTTGAAAGAAAAAAGCTACGAGTGTGTATATTCACATATCCGTGAAGTGTATGAGAAAGTAAGGAAAACAAAAAGTTATGAAGAGTTCATAAATCAATATATAGAAAGATATGTGTATACTTCTGATAAAAAAATGGTTCATGACTTCTTATCAAGTGAAGGATTAGAAGAAAGACTAGTTGATGGATGTATGGAAAAAGATCTTCCGTATCGCAGAATTACTGGAAAAGATAAGAATGCATATGTTTGGATGGAAGCAAAAAAATATATAGATGCAAATGAGAATACTGCAATTATTACATTACATAATGAGAAGATTGTCCAGAACACAGTTATAAGAATGGAACAGGAACTCGTAAAGAAAGAACAGGATTTGGCAAAGCAGTATTGGGATATGGTATCACTTTTAACTACTGTATTGAATCATAATCAGTTAGTTGAATCAGGGTATCAAGACGATATCAGCTTCTATACGAAACAGGTATATCTTCAATTGCAGAAGAATTATCCGGAATATGGAATTACGGATGAAGAAATTGCTTCAGTAGCCCATTTGGCACCGATTCATGATATTGGAAAGATAAAAGTACCAATTGAAATTCTGAATAAAAATGGAAAGTTGACAGATGAAGAAATGAATGTAGTAAAACAACATCCATTAGTAGGTGCAGCGATGACCCAGAGATTCCCAGAGGGGATAACAACGGAAAAGCTGAACAAATATAGCTATGAAATATGCAGACACCACCATGAAAGATATGATGGATCAGGATATCCAGACGGTTTAAAAGGGAATGCGATTCCGATGTGCGCACAGGTCGTTGGGATTGTTGATGCTTACGATGCATTGATCAATGATCGTCCATACAAAAGAAAATATGAACCAGAAGAGGCGATACGGATGATTTCAAATGGTGAATGCGGAGCGTTTTCTAAAAAACTGATCCAGTGCTTGACGGCGGCAGCAAAGCAGCCAGAGTGGTTAAAAGTAACAAAAAGTCAAGCATGACAGAAGATTTGAGGCGATTTTATGAACAAGAAATTGAGTGTTTTAAGACGAATTACAGCAGTTGTTCTGTGTGTTACATTATTATCTTCGCAAGTCGTAGTTGCGAATGCTGAAGATTCAGAAAGAATGAATGTGCAGACCAATAGTGAAATTACAGATATATCGGAACAGGATGGTTTCAGCAGTGATACATCTGAAATATCTGATATCACGGAAAGTGATATTCCTGATTCTTTTGAAGGAGAATCAGAGCCAAATACAGATATTAGTTCTGAAGTAACAGAGGAATTTGGTAATTCTGAAGATCAAGGATTTACAGATGGAGAAGAAACAATTATCGAGGATGAAAACACCTCAGATACTTTGGAAGAAGCAAATCCAGAAGATGGAAAAATATGTATCTACAATTACCAGCAACTTCTGCAAATCGGTACAGGAACACAGATGTTTTCCGGAGACAAAGATGGAAATGTTGGTGAAGGGGATAAGGTTCTTGCAGATGGTGCAGAACTTACCTATGCATCAGACGCTTCCTATTGTTTGATGAATGATATTCCAATAGATAATGAAAATGTCTGGAACTTCCCATCAGATTTTACAGGTAGCATCACTTCATCATCAGAGCGCACGGGCAACACAGTATATGATTCAGTGACTGATACGATTTATGTGTATAACCGATACCAGCTTGAATTGATGAAAGGGGAATCTTCAGACAGCGAACCTGTAATGAGCGAGGATTATATTGCTGAAAAAGTTGGAATGGGACAGGTTTTTACACTGGAAGATGGTTCCTATCTTACTTACAGCAAAACACATAATTATGTGCTTGCTTCTTCATTTACAACAGAAACACCGGAGCTTCTTGCAAATAAGGCTGGGACAGAGGAGACAACTCAGGATATTACTAGCGCATATCCGTCCGACTATGAAGGAAGAAATTATTTCGGTCAGGTGGTAAAAAAGATTGGTGATAAAAATTATATTCTGATTGGAAATGAAACACAGCTTCGGGCAATCGGAACAGATACGGATGTGACAGAGCCAATCTGGCGAGTGTATGAAACAAGAGAGAAAAAGCCGGGAATACTTGGGGGCGCACTGAGTGGATATACAGCCTGGAAACCAGCAGCTGATACACAGACATACAAAATAGAACTGTATTATCCGGGTGATGCGGATATTGTAAAGTTTAATGATACATATAATTGGTCTGGAAAAGAATTGTATGGAAATAAAAAAGGTGACCATAAGCTGGGAGAAACAGAATATCTGGATAATTCATCCTTGGATATAGCTGGCACAACAGCTACAAAGCGTTATGTATATGTGAGCAGTACTAGTTAGCAACCACCAGTTCAACTGGTGGTTTATTATTAGCCCTCCAAAGGGCTATTGTTACTGCTCGCCCCAAAGGGCGGTATCGCAAGCACTTTTGCTGGCCCGCTATAAAGCGGTACTACTCGAATCTTCTCGTCTCTATTCTTCTGCTTGCTCTTTTATATACTTTTGAACTGCTTCATCTGTTATATTGCCAATCGTTTCAACATAATATCCTCTAGCCCAAAACGCTTTATCCCATTTACTTTGCAACTCAGGATGCCTGTCATAAATCATTAATGTGCTTTTTCCTTTCAGATACCTCATAAAATCTGATACTCTGAGTTTTGGTGGAATTGCTACGCTTAAATGTACATGATCTATACATACCGCTCCTGCAATTATCTCTACATTTTTATACTGGCATAAAGTTGCTATTATCTCTCGGACATCTCTGCGTATTCTCCCATACAATACCTTCTTTCGGTATTTAGGAATAAACACAATGTGATACTGGCATTTCCAACGAGTATGTGATAAACTTTTATTGTCCATTTGGACCGCCTCCTTTGATTTTGAGTTTGGCTTGCGACACCATTCTCATTCTATCACAGGAGGCTTTATTTTGTTATCCTCACCACTTCCGACTACTCTATTCTCCCCAGCATAGCTGGGGGATTAGACTTTTCATTCAGGAGTCAGCCGATATGACGGTAACTGCGACAGACAGGACTGCCAGTGCTTCCGAAGCGGCATCTGTTGAAGCAGGTGCAACTGTAAAAGACAGAGATTTGATTGATATGACTCCGGTAGAAAGTGAGGAAGTAGCTGAGTCAGAAAGTGATGATATAGATGCTTTTACAAGTGATGGTGACGAAAGTGATTTTACTGATGATACAACTCCGGAAAGTATAACGGTTGACGAGAATAAAACTTACATCCTTACCTATGATACATCCAAAAGTAGCAATACCAATATTGCAGGATCTGGATATAAATACAGTAAGGATGCGAATTATATTATCTTTCGTGATATTGATCTTTCCAAAGAAGGGACTAATTCTAATGGGAAAGATGATAACTGGACTCCTATAAAGAACTTCCAGGGAAATATGGAAGGCCGCAAGGGAATGACAGAAGGTGCTAATGTCAAAATCAGTAATGTAAAGATGGTACAGGACACAGCAATTAATCAGAGTGCTTATTCAAATGGAAGTAGCTCGGACACGGAATATGGTGTTGGATTTTTCAGAAGTTTATCGACCCCATATGACAGTTCATTACAGATTTCATCAAAACAGGTTGTCGTAAAAAATCTTACCTTATCAGGAGTTTCTGTATCAACGACAACGAATTCTATTAAAAAAGATTTTAGTTTGCTTGGTGTAGTGTTGACCAGAGTTTTAAAAATCCTGGGATTATCAAGTGGGTTGGAAAAGGATCCAAAATCTTTTTCAACAGGAGCTTTTGCCGGTGTTGTAAAAGGAAACGTACAAATATCAGACTGTCATGTAGAAGGATTATCAGGAGTGTCTAATGCAAACAGCTGGACAGGTGGTTTTGTCGGGTACATTTCAGGTATTACAAAATATGAAGCCCTTTCAGGAGTGCTTAAAGGAGTAACGGACGCACTTAGTACTTTATTAAACTTGATTCCAGTATTAGGTCTTGGGGATCTGATTACAACGCTTTTGAATGGAGGCGTTCTAAGTGTTGGAAACCTGATTCCAATTGGCTATGTGAATCCGGTGTTCAGCAATTGTTCAGTATCTGGCAATGATACGATATCTGGGCAGAATTATACAGGTGGATTTGCTGGTGAAACAATAGGTGCTGTAATGACTGGATGTTCAGTTAATGGTACTGAGAGTGTTAATGGTACAGATTACTCAGGAGGATTTATTGGTCGTGCTTCCAATGCAGTTGTTGCAGGTGCACTGGATCATCTGGGAATCCAAATAGCTGATTTCCCGGTCAATACAGTAATGCTTGGATGTAGCATTAATGGCAGTGCAAATGTATCTGCGACAGGAAGCTCTGGTAAGGAAAGTGGTTATGCAGGTGGATTTATAGGAGAAATGCGTAACAGTTATGCCGTGAACTGCAGTATTTCTTCTCTTGGTACAGTGTCCGGAAAAGATTATACCGGAGGATTTGCCGGCTTAGCAACCCTTGGTGCTGTTACATCTATTGATGAAAATAAAGGTCTTCTTGATCTTGTGAAAAAACTTCTTACAGGTTTGTTGAACGGTAATATTACGGATATGGATATTTTGAACCTGGTGGGACTTCGCCCTTCTGTTATAAGCGGATGTACCATTGACGGAAGTACGATATCCTTAGATGCCAGTGGCAAATATGCCGGCGGACTTGTAGGATATGCCGGAGCTGTTCAGGTTTCTAATACTTCAGAACTTGCAGATGGTTCAAAATCAACTACAAAAGCTTTGAATCGTATGCTTGCAAAAAACAGTATTTCTTACAGTTTTAATGAGCATTCTAATAGTATTACTGCATCAGAAAGCATGTCTGTTTCAGCAACAGAGAATGCTGGAGGAATCTTAGGTTACGCTAAAATGACCAGTGTCAGTGATGTCCTTGGCGGAACAGTTACAGCAGCAGACTACATGCGTTTTGAATGTAAAGATTGTTCCGTAAACGGAGGCTCTTTGGGACTTACAGTTACTGCGTCAAATCAGGAGAATGGTCGTGCCGGAGGTGCTATCGGTTATGGAACAGGTGGAGAAGTAAGGAAAACATCCGTCACAAATCTGAATTCTGTAACGGCTGGAAAGTGTGCAGGAGGATTTGCCGGATATTTCGGAAGTGGTACTCTTGCTAATGTTGGTGGTATTAAACTTCTTGGATTACCGCTTTTGAAAATTGACAGCCTTCTTTCTGTAGGGCAGATGATTGAGACGTTTACAGTTGACAGCACTGTTTCAGGTGTTTCGTCAGGATATAGTGTGTCTACTGGCAATGAGAAAGGTTATAGTGGTGGCTTTATTGGAGAATGCATTAGTGGACGAGCAAGGGACACTAAGATCAGCAACCTGAAAACTGTTACTGCATCTGCAACATCAGGAAAAGCCGGAGGCTTTGCAGGTTTTGCTAAAGCCGGAGATGCATTAAGTGCTGGAGATTCCACTACATCAAAACTGACAGGAATTGAATTAGAGAATCTGCTTGGAGTTGTCAGTGCCCTGAGACCGGAGTTCAATAATACTTCTATTGCCTATGTTTCGAATGGTTCTGACCCTCAGGTATCCGCTGATATGGCGGGCGGCTTTGTGGGAGACGGACAGGCAGTAGATATCAACTATGGAAACAACAATTCCGGATTCAAAGCAGACACGAATAGTGAGGATGGAACAACCGAAGGTGAGGCTGGTGCGATTGCAACAACAAATATTACCGGACTCTCTTATATAAAGGGAACCAGCTATGCCGGTGGTTTTGCAGGAAGGCTGATGCCTGGTGATGTGGCACAGACAGGTTCTATTAAGTTACTGGGCCTCTTAAATGTAAATCAGCTTCTCAGTGTTATGGATGTGGCTTATCCGAGAATTTCCGACTCTTCTATTGAGGGAGACAGCTTAGTTGTAACAGCATCCGGAAAAAATGATGATGTGGCTCTTGGAGATGCCGGGGGTTATATCGGTAATGGAAAAGCAGTCATGGTTAAGAATTCTGATGTGACCAATGTAAAAGAAGTCACAGCACCATATCATGCCGGTGGCTATATCGGAATTATGCGCTCCGGAAGTGCAGCGGAGGCAGGAGATGCCACAGGAGATTTTTTGAATAGTGTCCTTGGTAAGATCCTGAGTCTGAAAGAGCTGGCAAGTGTCCTTCAGGCGGCATCCAGCAAAATTACGAATTGCAAAGTTGCTGGTACCGCAGATGGTTTGACAGTTACGGCTGACAGCGGATTTGAAAACGCAGAAGGCTATGCAGGTGGCTTCGTTGGAGAGATGCAGAGCGGTCATGTAGATAATTCAGCAAATGCTGTTGATTCCGGAAAAGGAACGGCAGTAGAAAATCTTCTGAAAGTAGAAGGCCTTCGTTATGCCGGAGGGTTCGGAGGTCTTGTAAAAGCTGGAGCAGTTGCAGAGATTGGAGCTAAATCATCAATTCTTACAAAACTGGTTGATCTGACAGGATTACTATCCCTGGTCAATGCTTTTGTTCCGGTGATCAGTAATGCCAGTGTTAATTCTGTAGAAAAAGGGTTTACTGTTACCGTTACAGGTACTCTTGAAAAAGACAGCACCAACGATGCGGATGCCGGAAGTGCCGGAGGCTTTATCGGATGCGGAACTGGTGTACAGATCAGCAATTCCGATGTAAATAAATTGCAGCATACAGGTGTCAGTGAGCCAAAGAATCTGCAGCAGGAAGATGGTAGCAGTTATTACGGAAGCGACAGTGCATATGCGGTAAATGGTTATCGTTATGCCGGCGGCTATATTGGGAAAGCTGCTATGGGAAGTACGGCGGCTATCGGAGGTGCAAGCGTTCTGGATAAGGTACTTTCTGCCTCAAATCTGTTATCAGCGTTGACCGTAGTTGCATCTATCATAGACAGCTCAGATGTTTACGGAGCAACAGGCGGATTTAATGTTCTTGCAACAGATGGAGATGGTGATACCGGAAAAGCCGGTGGATATGCAGGAGAACTTCTTGGAGTTCAGATTCAGAATAGTAATTCTTATAATTTTGCACATATCATAGGGCGTGAAAGTGCCGGTGGATATGTTGGAACCATGGAGCCGGGGAGTGCGGCAGATGTGGTAGATGGATTAAGTGCTCTTGGAGGACTGATCAAGGCAGATAATCTTTTTGGCGTTTTACAGGCATTTGTTCCTGTGATCAAAAACAGTGAAACAACCTGTGTACCTTGTGGAGGTGCTGTGAGGGCTCAGGCTGAAAGTGATGACAGCATTTACCGTGGACTTGCAGGAGGATATGCAGGTTACAACTATGGCGGTCAGATCTGGGGAAACAATACGGATAACTGGAAAGGCTCTACATATGCAGGAACCGTAAGAGAATGTGCGGCCTATCGTATCCGTTCCGTATATGGAACGGAATATGCCGGAGGTTATACAGGACTGATGCGGTGTGCGAATGTTGCAGATACAGGAAGTCTGAAGGTTTTATTTGGTCTTATCAAACTAGATAATCCGCTGACGCTTCTTCAGGCGGTGTATCCGACAGAAAAGAATACAGCTGTTTATGGACCGCTTCGTGGACTGGATACGGATACCTGGAACAAATGGGTTGGTGCTGTCGGTTCTTATGGAAGTTACGGTAATAAATTACAGGCACTTGGTGAAGTCAATGATCAAGAACAGTTAAATGAGATCATTTCTCAGTATGCATATGGATACGCAGTCACAGCAGGAAGGAGCATTCTGGCAAGTAAAGCAACACAGGGCGGTTCTGCCGGAGGCTATGTAGGCCGTATGGAAGGCGGTACCGTGACAAATGGAACTGCAACAGATCTTCAGTCAGTGGAAGCCTTCAGAAGCAGCGGTGGATTTGCGGGTGAGATGCTTACCGGTTCTGTGGCAAACACAGGTGACGTTTCACTGGCAGGTCTTAAGATTATCGGTGCAGACGGTCTGGCGGCATTAAAAACCTTTGTGCCGGTTGTAAAACAGTCCCATGTGGACGGATATCGTTCCGGAGCAAGGATCAAAGCAACCGGTATTGCAGACAAAGACCTGGCAGGATTTGCCGGAGGCTATGTGGGAAGAATGATCGGCGGTCAGATCTGGGGAGATGAAAATACCTCTTGCAGTATCACAAATTTAAGGCGTGTAGATGGAACTTCCTATGTAGGCGGTTTTGCTGGAAAAGTAGATCCAGGTAGTGTGGCAGCTATTGATACAGCTACAAAGCAGGGACTTTTGAATAAGCTTCTGGATGTTCTTATGGTAAATGCTCCGGCAGAACTGATTAAGGTTCTGAATGCTACTGTTTCTACCATCCGCTGTGCATCTGTGTCAGCCTGGGATGACTGGGGCGTGATCGTAAACGGAACCTATCAAAATGGAAGCAATACCGGGTACGCAAAAGCAGCAGGAGGATTTGCAGGAAGTCTCTGCGGAGCGGTCCTCGGCGAGAAGGATACGCCGGGAAGCGGAATCCGTGCAGACAAGATTCGTTCCGTAGTAGCCGGTGAATATGCCGGTGGATGCTTCGGTATTGCGGATGTTTCCGGTGCCGCAAACATTAGTGCAGGTAATGAGACCTCGGTATTACAGTATCTTTTAAAACTTGGAAAAACCGATGTGTTGGATGCGTTCCGAAGTTATGTATATTACGGAAATGTCACAGGAAGTCCAGATGCAGGGCTTGGCGTCAGTGCTAACACAGCGACAAAATCAGGCCAGAATAATGAAGTAACATATAGCGGAACGGCTGGAGGATTTGGCGGTTCCCTGTTAAATGGCTCTGTCAAAAACAGCAGCGTAATGGGATTAAATTATGTAACTGGACTAAACAGCGTCGGCGGTTTTGTAGGATACTCCGGAAAAAGCGGAGTTGTAAAAATGGAGAAGCTGGATGTGCTGGGAGATAATGCAGGACAGCTCCTGGGCGGTGCCCTCGGCGTTCTGGATATTTTCGGTTCCCACATTGATGACAGCAGTGTGACAGGCATACCTGGAGGTTATACTGTTCAGAGTAAAGGCGGAGATGAGCAGATTGCGGGAGGATTTATCGGCTACGCAAATCTTGCCAGAATGTCAGGCTGTAATGCAGGAGATGCTCAAAATCAGGAAAACAGCCTGAAACTGGTAGAATCCGGTGGAACAGCTGGTGGCTTCGCAGGAAGAACAAGCTTTGCCTATCTAGCGGATGTAAAACTGGATTCCACAGTGGTGGATGCGTTGCTCGTAGTTCTGAATCAGCTTGTACAGGCGTTATATCTGGATAAGATCCAGGATTCCAACCTTTTGCATATCAATCTTGGAATTGTGAAGGTTGATGCACTGTATGAGGGAAATCTTCTCCATGTGAATCTGCTGGGACTGGATATTTCTGTCGGGCTGTCTAAAAAGTCGACAGAAAATAATCAACAGACAGATCTTGCAATCATCAAGATCGGAGATTCATCCATCAAGCTTCCTTGTGATAAAGATGGAATCATAACAAAAGATAATGATGTAAAGTCTAATATCAGTATCAATCTGATCAAGGCAAACAGGACAAAGATCACGGACAGCAGTGTGTATGGAATTAGTACAGGATATGATGTCTATGCAGGCGGAGCAGGAAATGATGCGGATGGTTCTGCAAATGATGGACGAAGCGGAGGTTTTGTTGGATACAACGATGAAGGACTGCTGAAGAATAACAATATGTATTACTGCGATGTGGTCCGTGGAACATCTAAGCTGGTGGGACCATTCAGCGGAAAAAGTGATCTGGACTCTGCATATGACTTTAATACAAAAGCAGGTGTAGAAGGCGAGAATAACAATTATCGTATCTACCGAAAACCGGCGATTAGTTTTGATGAGATCAAAAAGAATTCTAAACTTCTGACAGATACGTTCAGTCAGGAAAATGGATGGAGTATCTTCTCGATAAAACATGTCGTGCAGGTAGATGAGTATAACACCTTGCAGAATGCAGTTATGGCAACAAAAGATTCTTCTGAAACAGCAGATCTGAATGCATATATATCAGATGCAAAAGCTGTTCTGATGTCAGATGCCAAAACGACAGTCAATACAGGTGACAGCACATCACCGGAACCGTCTGATACGCAGGATCCATGTGATGAGAATGTAAACCTGACGATAAACAAAGTCTGGAAAGATTTCCGAAATATGGACAATCTCAGACCAGACTCTATTACGGTCACAATTTCCAGAAGCTGGACGGATGCGGAAGGAACAAAACAAACAGAAGTTGTGCCGGGATATGAAAACTATGAAATAAAAGGTGATATTTCAAAATCTACATGGCAGAAAGTGATTGAAACTCTTCCAGCCTACATAAAAGATGATGCTGACAAAACGCATTATTATGAATATTCTGTTACGGAAACGGAAATAAACGGATATACAACTACAATAAAAAGCTCTGATGATGGATTTACCTTCACGATTATCAACCGACATTTTGCACTTCTTCCGGACACTGGCGGAAAAGGCATCATGATGTTCATCGTAGCAGGTGGTTTGTTGTTAGCGTTCCTGCTTTATACCGGACGCAGAAGGAAACGGAAACAGACGATGTAGGAAAGGCGAGTAGAGTCATGAGAGAGGTAAGGCTGCGTGGGGAACTTCCACCGTAAAGGCTGAAAGAATCCCCAGCGAACCAATAAAAAATCAAAAGAAAGTGAGAAAAGGAACATGAAGAAATTAGTATCAAGATTTATGGCAGTTCTGATGGCAATGACCATGATACTGTCCATGAGCATGACTGCATTTGCAGCAGATGCAGCAGATGCTCCAAAAGGAACCCTGACAGTCAACAATACAGTGGAAGGAAAGACTCTGGATCTGTATCAGATTTTTACAGCAACAAAAAGTGGCGAGAATGTAGCATATACACTGAACAGTGCATATGAAGGATTTTTTAAGAATAATACTAGAATTCCAGGATCTGAAAGTTTAACAGGCGAAGCTTTAAGTGAAGCGGCATATAACTATGTTAAAGAACAGGTCGGAGCAAATGGAGAGGCTGCTACAGCGAAAACATTTGCTAAAGATGTGCTTGGATGGATTTTAGATTCAAAGAACCATATTACAGCAACAAAAACAGTTAATACGACAGCAACTTCTACAGTAGTTTCTGATTTAGCATATGGATACTATTTAGTTTATCCAAAAGGAGCAACAGATACCTCCACAGCACCAGGAAATCAGACTTATACATCTGCAGCATCTTTAGTTAGCATTACAGCTGATACAGCTACAATTAACATGAAGAGCAATTACCCGACAGTAGACAAGAAAATCATTCCGGCACAGAGTGGAAGCGGAATTACAGTTGGTGCTATTGTAGATGCTTCATGGGATGGCAGCCATCAGATGGAATTGGACGATGAGAATAATCCTGAAGATACCATCGCACCACACAGCGAATCAGATGAAAAGAAAGCTGGAGATTTTGGAATTGGCGATACTGTCACTTATCAGCTGACTTCTAAAGTGCCGGACATGACAGGATATAATTCTTATACTTTTAAATTTAGCGATACTTTGTCCAAAGGACTGGACTTAAAAGAAGTACTATCTGTAAAAGTTGGAAATACAACACTTACTGCTAAGAAATCAGGAACTAATACATACGCACTTGCATATGACCAGGCTAAACGTACTTTAACAGTTACCTTAAATGATTTCTATAATTCCTATAAGAATCATACAGGCGAGACAATCACAGTTGTTTACACTGCAACCTTAAACAAAGATGCTGTAATCGGTATGAATCCAAATACCAACAAGGCGGTCGTTGAATACAGTAATGACCCGACAACAGGTGGAACAGGTACATCTGAGCCAAGCATCGTAGATGTACATACTTTTGATTTTACAATTTATAAATATTATTTAAAAGACCAGAATAATAAAGAAGATAAGACTGCACTTGCAAAGGCAGAATTTGAGCTTTACAAGGGAAACACAGAAGGTACTGCAGCAGATGAACAGGCGAAGGTTAATATTGTAGACGAAGGAGAAGGTGTATACCGTCAGGCAACAGCCGATGAAGCTAAAGCAACAGGCTTTACTTCTGCAAAAATTGTATCCGATGCTGACGGAAAAGTACTTGTAAAAGGTCTTGATGCTGGAACTTATTACTTAAGAGAGACAAAAGCACCAGAAGGATACAATAAGCTTCTCAGCGATATCAAGGTTGAGATTAAAGCAAACTATGATCCAAAAACCGGAAAACTGACAAGCTATTCAGTTGATTACACATACAATGGAACTACAACAACAGGTAAAGAAATTAAAGATACAAAAACTTCTCCAGAAGTAGCTGTAGAAAACAAAACAGGTGCACAGCTTCCATCTACTGGTAGCAAGGGTGCCCTCATGGTAACACTGGCTGGTATCGTTCTTTTCGGTGTATTAACAGCAAGCAAAGCTTTTGGCAAAAAGAAAGCAAAAAAACTAAGACATTCTGAAGTTTAAGAATGGATAAAAAGACAGTTCATCTTCCCGGTATTGTACCGGGAGGATGTCTGCTTTTTCTGAAATGTCCAGTGTGGACTGGATATTTCAGAAGAAACAGACGAAAAGGTGAAAGGTATTATGAAAAAAATAGTGAAAATACTAAGAGGAATTGGATATTTGGCGGCATTTTCTTTAATCCTGTATCCGGTAGTGAGCAATTACATTAATCAGATGAACAGCACAACCATTGCTACAGATTATGAACAGGAAGTTTCGCATTTGTCGGAAGAACAGGAAAATGCAATGATCAAGCAGGCACAGGACTACAACGAAAGCCTGATCGGAATTGGTTCCATAGCAGATCCATTTTCAGAAAGCAATGAAAACCAGACAGAAGATGATGAGTATAACAAACTTTTGAAAATTGATGATACTGGAATGATGGGATATATTGATATTCCAAAGCTTGATATTGTCCTTCCGGTTTATCATGGAACATCCGAAAAAGTACTGCAGTCAGGTGTAGGACATCTGAAAAACACCTCGCTTCCGGTAGGCGGTGAGAGCTGTCATGCGGTATTATCCGGACACCGTGGACTTGCAAATGCCAAGATATTCACCGACCTGAACAAGATGGAGGTTGGAGATGTATTTTATATTAAAGTTCTTCACCATACCTTTGCCTATCAGGTGGATCAGATCCTTACAGTATTGCCATCAGATACAGATGCTTTACAAATTGAAAAAGGCAAGGATTATGTAACGCTGGTCACATGCACTCCTTATGCAGTTAATACACACAGACTGCTTGTACGTGGCACCAGAATTCCGTATGAAGAGGCACAGAAGATAGATGAGGAAGTTGGTCTTCATCATACAATTCCATTCAATTTGATTCTATTGATTGGGGGAATTGTTGCTTTGATCATCATATGGGTGAGCATTAAATCTCATAAACGCAGGAAGGAGAAAAAACATGAGCAGAATAATTAAACATAAGCGAATATATATGTGTATGGCCAGTGTGATGTGTATGCTTTTACTCCTCATTCCGTTACCTGTGTCTGCGAATGATCAGGGAAGTATATTATTAAAAGCAACTGTTGAAGATGAGACCACGGTATATAAGCTAAGTAATATTGAATTTACGATGTATCAGGTTGGAACATATAAAAATAATTCATGGGCATTAGTGAGTGAGTTTGCAAAGTCTGGAGTCATATTTGATTTTGAGGATTCTTCTGCTCAGGCAGAAGCTGCAAAAAAACTGGGAAAATATGTACAGGATAACGGCATCCAAGGAATATCAGGGAAGACCAATTCCGATGGAGAAGTTATGTACAGAGATCTGGAAAAAGGTGTGTATCTTTTTGTGCAGACACAAAAAACACAAATTGGAAATCAAGTATATCAAAGCGAACCTTTTATCATAACAGTTCCAGGTAATTATGATGGTCAGATAATTTGGAATGTAACGGCAGAGCCTAAATTTAAAAATGAATCGATACCACCAATTACCACGAATACGCCACCAGTTTCAGAAGAACCATCAGGTGATAATAGCAGTCATACTCCAAATGTAAAAACGGGAGACGATACGAATGTAATTATGTGGCTTTCCTTAATGGGAATATCCTTAATCATATTTAGTATATGCAAAAGAAAATCCCATAAATAATATGAGAAGATCGGGAAATCCCGGTCTTTTCGTTTCGTTATATAACTGTCATAATCCAAAAACAAATACCTCCGGAGGTGCACCGTATGGCGTCACCTGGGAGAAAATGGGTTTTAAACCATGGGAAGATTTGAAAGAAAATGAGTGAGTTGCCAGTGCAATCTTATTTATCTCTTGTGACAGAAATAGGTTCCCGTTTTGCTGGAAGTAAGTCTGAACTGATCTCAGGAGAATTAAGCAGTGCTGTGAAATTCTGTCTGATGATATCCAGTGTCTTCTGCTTTTTCTGTAATTCCTGCTTTTCACGGACAGTAACAGCCTGTTCAGATTCAAGATTTTCAATCTGCTTCTGGATTTTATTAGAGCTTGGGATTTTGGTAACACCGAGATCCTGAAGCTCTTTTTTTAGTGAATCGTGGAGCTGGTATTCTGCCTGATGCTTGGTTCGGTATGCTTTTGGATTTTTAGCAGATCTGCAATCTTCAATCACTTTACGGCAAAGCCGGTAAGAATCACAGTGTTTTTGAATGACTTTCTGCGTGCTCAGCTCATTGTTGATTTGCGTTATTCTTTGATCAGCCGTTTTAACAGAAGCATCAACATCAGAAACATGTTGCTGGAAATCTTCATAATTCAGCAGGTTATTTTCAGAAAGATAGTTGAAGGTGCGGGCCGCTTCCTTCAAATTATTGAGTTTTGCCCAGCGTTCAAATCCTTCTCGATTTCCAGTTGTAACATAAGTGGAGATATTGATATACAGGCGAGCTTCTCTGGACAGATATTTTAGAGCTTTCACTTTGCTACGATTTTTAGCCAGACGGATACGGACATTTTCTTCCGAATAATAGCTTCCGAGAGATTTCATATAAGTGAAGTTTTTCTGCTCCGGTGCACGGAAGGATAGATGTTTTCCGTGATGATCAACAAAGCTTGCAGCGTTGAAGATGATATGGTTATGAATGTGATTTTTATCAACATGGGTACTGATCACGTATTCATATTTTCCTTTCAGTACTTCGTCTGCAAATTGCTGTCCTAAGCGATGGACAGTTTCGGCATCAACTTCTCCAGGTTTAAATGACTGGATCAGATGAAATGCCATGTTATCACCTTTGTCCATTCCATTCTTTTTTGCCATTTCTCTTGTCATAGAAAAT
>OGQS01001033.1_pt1 | contig 16835 bp, 27 predicted proteins | sample 1553331 | NCBI WGS metagenome assembly OGQS01 (sample SAMEA2580012, study PRJEB22360) | human gut metagenome | biome: human gut; feature: human-associated habitat; material: faeces | place: Denmark | collected 2008/2010
TGCAGTCGCATTGGGCAAGCTCGCCACCAACCGTGACCTCTGGCATGGAGCCAAGGTCGGACTCGACGCACTGGGAGCCAGAGCGGAGAAGAGCCGCAACGAAATCCTAAGCCTGGGCAACAGACCCACGACGGTCATGACTCCGATTGCTCCGGTCGAAGACAATCCGTTCGATCTCGATGAATCATTGAACGAGATGCACTCCGAGGACGGAAGTCTCAACTCCGATGGAGACAAGGCGTTCGGGGTGGTGGAGAACAGCATGATGCACAACTTCCGGCAACAGGGCCACATGAGCGAGCAGGAAGCCGCCGACGCATTGGAGAGCGCGCGTATCACGGGAGAGGTCAAGGAAGCAGCGGCGAAATACCATGCGAACCTCAACGCGCCGAAGAACCCACCTCGCCAGAAAACGTCTGACGAGTTCGAAACGGATGGAGATGCATTCTGATGAACACCGACACTGTTACTCAGACGGCTGGGCAGGGAGCCGCCGATTTTCTCACCGTCCTGTTCGCTTGGATGTTCACGCCAACGGGAGCCGTGCTGACCCTGCTCCTGTTGGCGGTCGGCCCTGTTGCCCCCCTCTTGTTGGGGGTCGGCGGCGGCAGCGTCTTCATGAAGATCATGGGACGTTCGATGAGAATGTTGTCCGTTGCGGCGAGGATATGCGCGGGCCTGTTCTTCGTGTGGGTCATCAGCGGCGTCCTGGAGGCGATGGGCATTCCCATCCGTGAATGGATGCAGGGGATCGCTAGTCAGCTCCCGGATTTGGGCGTGTTGCTCAAAGCGTTTTTGGAGAGGCTGTTGTTTACGGCATCCTAAAATTTTCGCAAAGAACTGTGGGAATGCGGGAATGGTTTGGCAGATGAATGCGGAAGTGTTTTTTCTGCCTGATCATTCCCGCATTGTGTTGTTTTCCTGTTGATTGGGAGAGCTGGTTCCACAAAAAAATGCGCCTCTGCTACACTGAATGTGGCCACATAAAAAAAGCGCGTCCCACGCCTCCACCTTGGCGGCGGAAAACGTGAACAGAGGAGAAAACAGCATGCTGAAAAGCACGATTCTTGTCGCGGTCGCCGACATCAAAGGCGGCGTCGGAAAAACGACGACAGCCATGCTCATCGCCGGATGCCTCGCCCGGCGCGGCGAACACGTCACGGTTCTGGACGCCGACAACACCGGTGGCGCGACGCTCTGGGACGAATACGTGCGAATCGAGGACGATCGTCGTCGCAAAGAAGACGAAGCCAACGGGACTCCGCACAAACCCTACAAGCTGGGTTTCGACGTGATCCAAACCAATGACGTGATCCTCGGAATGCCCGACAGGATTCGCGAACGCTACAAAGGATGGGTCATCATCGACACGCCTCCATCCGATGCGGGAACGGTGCAGACGGCACTCCAGGCGGCCGATGTGTCGATCATCCCCTGCCAGCCGTCCATCAGCGATTTGAGCCATGCAGGGAAAACCTATGCGGCCGCCAGAAACGGCATCATCCTGCTCACGCGAGTGAAAGCGCGAACCAAACTCGCGCGTGACGCAGTGAAACAATTGGATGATCTGGAGGCAACGCGATTCGAAACGGTCATCCACGAGCGGGAAGCCATCAAGAATCTGTACGGAACCAACCAGATAGACAACAGGGATTACGCTTCCGTCACCCAAGAGCTCATTGACCTCGTCAAACAGTTCGGCATCGAGTAGGAGTTGAAACATGGTAAAGAATATCAACAGCGCTTTCGGACGCGGCCTGCAGGACACTCGCGACATGGGGCGTCGGCCTCTCCTATCCGAATCCCCCGAACCGAAGATGACGGTCGAGGCTCCCGAGCAGAAAGCAGTCTCTGAAGCAATTCCGGAAGATCATGAGACGAAAACGAATGAAGCATCCGGGAGGGCCGGCCGGAGGAAGCCCGTGTATTCGTTCGACCGGAGGCTCGGCACGAACCTGACGGATGAAAACTATCTCGCGCTGCGGATTAAGTCGGTCGAGACGAACATGACCACGCAGGCTCTTCTTAACGCTGCGGTGGAACAATGCTTCGTCAACGGAGGACTTGACATGGAGCTGGCCAGAAAATACGCGCAGACCCGCTGACACAAAAAAGAGACTCGGCAGTATCCGAGTCTCTTTTTTCTTTTCCCGACTTCCACCGCTTTCACGCTGAGACTCCGGATAGTCTGACACTAGATAACACGTTCAGATTCTCAAGGAGACGAAGTGGCACGAAAAGCATCCGTTGAATCTCCAATGGACATCACCGAAGACAAACGGAAGAACGAAGTCGAACTGACGGCAATCAAACGCGCCATGCGAAACACCCGCTGGTGGAAAGTTTTCATCACCGTGTTCATGATCGCCGGAATCGTCGCTCCCGTCATCAGCATTCACGCAATCAGCACGCTGCAGGACATGGGTTCCATGTTGAGCGCGAAATACAAGGAGATCAGCGTAGACAAACCAGGGAAACAGGCAGCCTTGGCGTCCGTCAACAAATGGTTGGACACAAACAAAGGACCATTCCGTTACGGGACCACGAACCTGTTATGGGATTCGGCGACAAAAGTCGGATCCAGTGACGAGGACACCGGAACAGGAAAGGAACATACCGACTGGTGGAGCCACCAGTTCTCCCTGACCGACCTGTCCGACGGATCCACCCGCGACGTAACCCAGCTCATTTCATGGAAGAACAACGTGGCCACCGCCGTGGGAGAGCCAACAGTGCTGCCGTTGAAAGCAAGCGGCGCTGGCGGACCCCAATCCTATACGCCATCCGGATACTCTCGCATCGACCAGGCGTCCAGCTTCCAGAACGTCGTCAACGCTTGGGCGAAAGCCTACATCGGGAAAGACAGCAACGCGTTCACCGTGCTGGTCGGGGATCCGAACAGCGAGCATGCCTACCAGCCAGCAGCCATCGGAACATTCAAAAACGTGAGCATCAACTGGCTTGTGGAGTGCGACAAGAACGGGCAATCCGTACCAAAGGAACAATCCAGTGACACGCCTCCCTATGCTGCGGCGTCGATCAGCATCACATTCGAACCGTATGCCGCGATGCAAGACAGTTCCGATAAGGGAAGCGACACGTCATCTTCGGACAACACCGGCGGCTCGACCGTCAAGACGAACATCACCGTACTGGTCAAGAACCCTACATCCGGCAACGCGAAGATCATCGACTGGGGAGCGGATGGCAGCGTCAGGACGTTGAGCCCCTATGCGAACGCACTGAGCAAAAGCGACGTGACCTCGGCGAACTCCGACGACGAGACCGGCGGCACCGATTCCGCCGGGACCACATCGCAGGACACCCAGTCTGATGATTCCACTGCCGACGGTTCCAAGGCATCATCGGGCAACGGCACGTCGGACAACACCTCAGACGGCACATCGTCGGACGGTACGGCATCCGACAGCCAAAACAACTAAGGAGACCATCATGGCCAATGACAAGAAACCGGAACTTCCCCCATTTGCGGAATTCGTCAACAGCAACGCCGACCTGTTCGGAGCGATCATCGTCATCCTATTCGGCATCGCGGTCGTCTGGACCATCATCAGCGGACTGTTCTAGAAGAGGAAACCGTCGTGGCATCGAGAAAAAACAAGACCGGCATAACCGTCGCCGGCATCCTTGGCGGCTTGGCCATCGTGCTCATAACCATCATCGTCATCATCCAAACCGGAGTATGGGCCACGGTCGCCCCACAATTCGGGTTGCCTGCAATAACCAGCATCAGTCAGATACTTCCGGGCGAAGACTCCATGCAGAAAACAAACATCGGCTTGGGGCTGAAAAAACCGGACCTGTCGAAAATCGAAGGCCAGATCAAAGACGGTCTGGCCTCCTCGGGGAACACCGGAGAAAAGGATTCCACGAACACGGATATGGGAGCGAGCGGACTGCCAGCTTCCGCGGCAAGCCCCATGAGCGTGTCCGAAGCCATCACAGCCGCCCGGAACCTCCCGACCGAAACACCCCATACGAAGGGCTACAATCGCGCCGAGGATTTCGGGGACTGGCAGAACAGCGACCAGCTTTGCGGATACGGAACCACCCGCGACTACATTCTCAACCGTGACCTGACCAATCCGGTCATGGACTCCAATTGCAAGGTGCAATCCGGGACACTGCATGACCCCTATACGGGCCAGACCATCAACTTCCGGAAGAGCGTCGTGAAGAATGGGAAGACCGTCAGCGGAGACAGCACCGCAGTGCAGATCGACCATGTGGTCGCCTTGAACGACGCATGGGCCTCCGGCCTGTGGAAGAACTCAAGGAAAAACGATCGCGTGAAATACGCAAACGATCCGGACGTGCTGCTTGCCAGCCAAGGGGATGCCAACAATGCGAAAAGCGAGGGCATCAACCTGTACGGGAGCGGTGTCCCCAAGAAGTCCGTCGGACGATGGGCCGCATCCACCCCATCCGTCTGGCTGCCAAGCAACAGCGGCTACCAGTGCTCCTACATAGCCAAGCGCGTCTACATCAAAGACAAGTATGGACTTTCCATGAGCAGCTGGGAGAAAAGCGAGACGATCGGGTTCCTCGAGCAATGTCAAACCGCTGGGGAATAGGAAAATCTGGGAATTCGCTGTTTCTTTCAACATCCTGCCGTTAACGGCTGAAGAGGCACGGTATGTTGAGATATCGGGACGAAGGTTCATTCCTCAGCCCAAGTCCCCTCGGTGTTAATCCAGGTTTTTCGGATTCTCCTATGGTGCGGCTTTCCTTTGTGGACTTTTTGGGTGAGCCGCACCTTTTCTTTTTTTCTGAAACAATTCTGTTATGCCTGTTAAACTGAATATATCTACATAGAGTATGGAACAGCAAGGAGATCCATTGTCTGAAGACAAGACCGAAAAACTCGGCGACTTTATGCGCCGCGTAAAAGACGACACGGTGCTCAACCTGTACTTCGTCACGGAGACCGGGTCGAAAAGAATACCGACACCACTGTTCGGCAACCCCACTGCGGAACAGCTGAGGGACAACAGGTACCTGCAATCCCAGGTGGTCGCATCCCGCAAGCACTATTGCAATGAGGTGATCAGCAGCGGATGGACCATCCACGTGGATACCAAGTTCGATCAGGAGGCTTTCGAGAATGCCTAAAGTGGATAGAGGCTGGAGAATCTGCGGACGTCAGTTCGGCTTTCTCGGCACCAGGCGCCTGCCTTAAACCGTGAATATCTTTCATTGGGATTTTCTTCTACGATATATGCCTGTTATACTGAATATATCCACATAGAGAATTGAAGGAAGACCCACCAATGAGCCACGCAGCCAACACAAGCATCCAAGACATCCAAAACGGAATAGGAGACTTCGTGCTCCGTCCCGGAGCAGACCGCAACAGCCTCGACGGCTATATGAAACTACCCGAACAAAACCGTCTCAACACCTGCTCCCATGGATGTCTCATCGAACAAGGCGTGAAATCACACATGACCTACCACGATGACGGCAGCGGAGACTGGACACTCTGCAAAGACGACCCGGACTATGGGCAGTATGTCGCAGCAGGCAATCCAACGAGCGTTCCCGCGAATCCCGTCATCTGAATAGAAAGAACGAAATCATGTCCATTAAGTCAGCGCAAGCGAAACAACAGCTCAGAAACAGCGATGGCACATTCGCCAACGAGAACAAGAATGCGGGATTTCCCTCCAACGACATGATTCAGCGTGCCTCCAAATTGTTAGCGAAAAGCTCGGCGACCGTTGATGAGCCGATCATCAAGCCCTCCGTGAAGTCGGAAGGCTACATGGGATCCACCGCCATCACCGGCGGCAAATACGATGCCAGTCGCAGTCCGGCGGAAAACGCGAAACTCATGCGCGCGGACATCAAAGCATTGCAGAAGAACGGTCAACTTCCAAAAGATTGGAAGATCGGAGTCCGAACAAGTACAGGTTCCGCAAGTTGGAGAGCCCGATTCACCATCCAACTGCCGGAAGGCGAATCCTCCACATACGTGCCGACCCACGCCGAATATATGGCTGCGGATTCCGAAGACCGGATCATCGGTCCGGAACACAGGGCCGGACGAGGAATCATCGAAGCTCATGGAGGAAGCGCCTCCTCCGACGAATGGGATGAAACAGCACGGCGAATCAACCAGAAAATCCAGAACAACGAACAGCTGACCGTAGAAGAGCAAGCCTGCGTCATCGAAACTCCAAAAGTCCGCAACGCAAAGAAACTCTGCCAGCAGGTCGGCGACCAGTACACGTATCAGAACAACAACGCCATGGTCGACTACTTCGACACGGACGGATACGTCACCGTGCAAGCCGTGACCGGAATCAAGAAACCAGAAAACATTGAGTGAACCAGTACGAAACTTCAAACAAATCATTCGGATCAAAGGCACCGGCGATGACGCTTACCCAAATCCCGGAACGTTGATGCTATGGGGAGACAACTGGACGTTGTTGGATTGGATCCGGCAACACACGGACTACAGCAAGGACACCAGAACAACCCCCGTTGACGTTGACGTGCTGACTCGGCTTCACGAGTATGCGACCGGTATCGCCAACCAGAACGGGCGCCATGATGTTCGACGTGGTGAGGCCGCATGCATCGTCGCCGGAGTGGAATCCGTGCAATCCTATCTGCGACGCAACCCTGGCGTGGAACTCGAATTCGCATTGATTCAAACGGATTCGCATCCATCAGCCCACATCGAAGAAGAAGCCTAATCGTGTCCGAGAAAATCGACCTGCAGCAGGAAGCATTGAATGCCTTGAAGGATGCAGACCTTGGAAGTAACGGCCTCAGACAAGCATTCATCAAAGGTTATCGCGCTCACGCCTACCGTCAGCCCAGCCAGGAAGAGGAACATGTTGCGGCCGTCACGATGTCATGACACGGCCCCGAAGCCACTGCAAGGCTTTACAGTCACCGCGCCCGTTCAGATTCTGGAACACAACACCGGATGCTGGTGGGAGAGAACAATCACGGCACGAATCAGAGACGGCTCAACCATTCCCGTCGTGTTGGATCACGTGTATTGGAATTGGATCACCGGCACACCCATGCACATTCATCTCGACGGCATTCAACGCATCCGGGTCATCGAAGACAAGCATCATCAAAGAGAGGAAAACAATTGAGCGTGAACCAACCGTTGACGGACAGCGAAGCCAAGAAAATCTTCATAAACGGCGCGGAGGACTTCTATTCACTGTCGGCAAACCCGCAATTCTCCAACGTAGCCGAACTGTTTGACGCCTGGCTTACCGAGCATGATCGCCAACTGCTGGCCAAAACGGAAACCGAAGCAGGGAAACGAATCTCCAGCGAACTCAAACTCGAACATGCAAGCGACGCCCACGCCCGAACGGACCCATCCCGCGCATACATTCAAGGATGCAAGGCCGCGAGAAGCCTGCTCGAGGACGCCATCCGAGACATGACGCAAGAACAGGGGACGCTATGAGTTTCACCGAGAAGAAATTCGTCGCAATCCACTGCGACGAATGCGATGAACAATACGACCCCGAAGACGGCAGCGCTTATTACACAGACAAAGACGACGCAGACGATGACGCCAGTTCCGACGGATGGCAATTGGATGGAGACGAAAACCACTACTGTCCGCAACACTGGCATCTGACCTGCAGCAAATGCGGGAAAACAGCAATGGGAAACCATGACGAACTCATTGAAAACGGATGGGACTGCGCCACAGACGAGTGGCTGTGCCCGGAATGTCATTAAGGAGAAAATTTGAGCAAATTCTACGAACCATTAAAAACAATCGTCAAAGAGGATGATCGGAAGATCGTCGAGGAGAACGAACACACTCTGGCCTGTTCCTGTAACGGGTTGAACGGCTGGGCTATCAGCGGCATGAGTGTGGTGGAATATTCGCAACGACGTTTGGCTTTCTTCCGGGACAATAGGCTGATCGGTGAAATCAAACTGTATGACCTTGACCTGGCGGGACGAGTCGTTGATGAATACATGACCGGCGGGTTCACTCCGACCATGTTCATTTCCTTGGATACGACGATGGAACAGTGGTGCCAGCAAATCGAAGACGCCTATGCAGGAGTGCTGACTGGACTTGAAGAGGAGGAAGATGCTGATGCCGGAAGCCAATGAGAGCATTGAACCGTTCACTCTGCTGGGTGGAATCCTGTATCTAAACGAGTTCGAACTGTTGCCGGGACTGTCGGCTGACGCTTGCCGGAATATCGGACGACTGCGGCGTAAAGCCGTATCCGCTCATCTGGTAGGTGACAGGAAAACGGTTGTCTCCTGTGCCAGACAGATCAACCGTGTGGTCGAAGCAGACAAGCGACGCCGAGAACGACTCTCCTCCAACACCGGTTTGTCAAGGGTTCGCCCGCCTCTAAGGCGGGTGGTGAATTGACATAATCCTATGCTATACTGGCATTCAGTCGTACCTATCAGAAGCGAGGTGTTTGCAGTGAAACTAGAATCAAATCATCATTCGGTGTTCCTCATGCATTATCATCTCGTGCTCGTCGTGAAATACCGTCGCAAAGTCTTTGATGACGAGATATCGAACCGGGCTAGGGAGATTTTCGAGTACATCGCGCCCAAGTACGGCATCACGTTGGAGGAATGGAATCATGACGTGGACCACGTGCATGTCCTGTTCCGCGCCCAGCCGAAGACCGAACTGTCGAAGTTCATCAACGCTTACAAGAGCGCCAGCAGCCGTCTGCTTAAACAGGAGTTCCCCGGAATCAGACGCAAGCTTTGGAAGGAGTATTTCTGGAGCCGTAGCTTCTGCCTGCTCACAACTGGCGGCGCTCCTATTGAAGTGATACGGAAGTACATTGAGAACCAAGGTGAGAAAGGGGTGGAATAAGCATGAGAACCCATACGGCGGTCAGATTCCGCGCCTATCCGACCGAAGAACAGGCACGGCAGGTAAACCGTACCATCGGTTGCGTCAGGTTCGTATACAATCTCATGCTCGAAGCCCGCATCGCCCACTACCAGACCACTTGGGAGTCATGCTATCCCACCCCAGCCTTGTACAAGGACACGTATCCGTTCCTGCGCGAGGTGGATAGCTTCGCTCTTTGCAACGCGCAACTCGCATTGGAGAAGGCGTACAAGAGGTTCTTCGAGGACAGGAAAACAGGTTTTCCGAAGTACAAGTCGAAACGTCGGGGCAGGAAGACATACACGACGAATCTGTCCCACGGCAACATCGAATTGGATGACAAGGCAAGGAGGTTGAAACTACCCAAGCTCGGATGGTTGGCGGTCCGCCAACACAAGCGTATCCCCGACGATTGGAAACTGAAATCCGTCACCGTGGAGCATTGCCCTTCCGGAAGATACACCGCGACAATCCTTTTCGAGTATGAGACCCAAATACCCGAAAAAGTGAAGCCGGTGAAGACTGTCGGATTGGACTACGCGTCTCACGGCCTGTATGTTTCCAGTGACGGGGAGCACGCCGAATATCCGGGATACTATCGAAAAATGCAGGACAAGCTCGCCAGAGAGCAATGCAAGCTTTCCCATATGGTCAAAGGTTCCGCCAACTGGCGTAAACAGTGCAAGCGGGTCGCCCGACTGTATGAGAAGACCGCCAATCAAAGACGCGACTACCAGCATAAGAAAGCCAACAGGATTGTCGCATCATACGATATGGTCGGCGTGGAGGCTCTGAGCATGAAAAGCATGATGAGGGAACCCGAGCCGAAACCAGACCCCGAACGTCAGGGACATTATCTTCCCAATGGTCGCAAAGCCAGAAAAGGTTTGGCTAAAAGCACGTCGGACAACGGGTACGGCATGTTCTGCACCATGTTGGAATACAAGCTCGCCCGTCAAGGCAAACGGTTGGTTCATGTGGACAAATGGTATCCGTCCAGCCAACTATGCCACGACTGCGGTTACAAGAATCCTCTGGTCAAGGATTTAAGCGTCCGCGAATGGGCGTGCCCATCATGTGGAGTGTTGCATGACCGTGACGTGAACGCCGCCCGGAATATTCGGGATGAGGCAATGAGAATCATCGAGTAGCACGACTCATAAATCGTGCGAACCACAGGGCATGTGGGGATAGCCTGTCGATACTGAACCCACTGGGGTTCTTGAGCAGGAAGCCCCCGCCTCTACAGGCGGGGGAGAATGTCACGAAAGGTCGGCCGACACCGAAACAGAAACCGGCACAAAAGAAGAAGAACACTGGTTCCGGATACGATGCCGAATACCGGCGCTTCAGGGAACAGTTCATGCGTGATGTGACCGATCCGAAGAAAATCCGTGAAGCAGACCGTCTCGCATTCTTCAGTGGCACGCAAATCATTCTTGAAAACTAGCAAAAGGAAAGAATCTTGAAACATCCAATCCTTATCAGCCTCAGCATCATGCTGGCCGCAATCATCGCAGTCGCCTTCCATCTGGCAAAAGACCCTGTCTGACCATGCCCCGATATCACAGTCGAGCCGAACGAGCAGCCGACCTGCTCCAGTCGCGTCGTTCCACGGTGGAATCCGTCGCCAAGCAGACCGGTTTGCCCGTCGATATCGTTCGCCAGATCAACGAGCCTATCGCCAAACGTCTGGCGGAGCAGGATGCGGTGGATGCCGCGGAACGTAGCATGAGGAAAGCCGAAGCGAAGATAATGCGCGAACAGTATCCGTGCCCGCTTTGCTCCACTGGTCATGCGGAACCGCATGACTGCGACACGTTCCTTCCCCTCGGGTTCATACACGGTGGCGAACGTGACGGACAAATGGACGGCTTCTGGTGCCACCCGTACTTCTGCTCCTGTTCGAACCAACGGTGCATCGCCTGTAATATTTTCCCCAGCAAAAGCAGAGAGGAAGCCGTCGAACGGTTCTGCGCCGGAGACTTCGCCCACGAAGACGATTTCATCGAACTGAAAACCGGCAAACGTTACCACTATTCGCAATACGGCATCGAACAGCAGATCCTCCGGTACCTAGCACATTGGAGCGCGGAGCAGGTCAAAAGGCTCGGCTTCGACCCGAAGCTCGTGGACACCCTGGCCATGCAACGGACATTGGATCGCATGGGCAGCAAATACGTTGACGTGTTCGACACGACGCTGCTCTGCCCCAACTGCGGAATGAAAGGCGAATACCGGAAAGCCATCAGTCCGATCACGCACACGAAGACATGGTGGCGGGTTGGCTGTCCTTATTGCAAAACCAGAACCCGATACTCGTTCCCCAGCCAGAAAGAAGCCTCGGAAGCATTCGAGACAGGCAAGTTGGAGAAGAAGCCAGCAATACTACAGGAAGGAAAACGTTGAGCAATTTCTACAAGGCGGGCGCAGCCGCAATGACCTCGAACAAGGACGATTGGGAAACACCTCAAGCCTTGTTCGACCAGTTGAATGAGGAATTTCACTTCACTCTCGATGCCGCCTCAAACGACCAGAACGCGAAGTGCGAACATCACTACACGGCTGAAAACAGCGGTCTCGAGCGTTCATGGGGGGGGGAGACAGTATTCTGCAATCCTCCCTACGGGCGGAACATCGGTGATTGGATACGCAAAGCCTCACAGGAAGCCAGCAAACCTGACACTCTCGTAGTCCTATTGGTTCCCGCACGCACTGACACCCGCTGGTTCCAGAACCATATCCTGCACCGTGCGGAAGTCCGGTTTCTGCCCGGACGTTTGAAGTATGAGGTGAATGGTCAGGCCGGTGAAGCGGCGCCATTCCCCAGCATGATCGTGGTCATGAGAACAGGAGAACGTTAGTCGATGCGCTCCACCGACGACCTGGTGAACATATCAGGCTTCAGCTGGCTGTATAGTCAGTCGAAGCCCCATTGAAGCCAGTACTTTAGAGATGGTTTGGAACGAGGGATTACCCTCGGCACTGAGGCTTCGGTACAGGCTTTCTCTGGACACGTTCGCCTCTTTGGCAATGCTGGACATTCCTCGTGCTTTTGCTACTTTTCCGAGTGCGGTTTGGAACATTTCAGGATCATTGTATTCTGCTACGGCATTGAGGTAGCGGGCGATGTCGTCTTCGGTTTCAAGGAATTCGCTGGTGTCGTAGTCTTGGTATTTCTTTGTCATTTTTTCTCCTCCTATTCGGAGTATTCCCTGAATAGTTTCTTGGCTTTTTTGATATCTGCCTGTTGTTTTCTTTTATCTCCGCCGATGAGCAGCAGATAGATTTCTGATCCGCTTCTTGCGTAGTAGATTCGGTATCCGGGTCCGAAGTGAAAGCGCATCTCGTATATGGAGTCTCCTACGGGTTTGGTATCTCCCAGGAGGGAGCCTTTTAGCTCGCAGTAGTCAAGGTGTGCTTCGATTTTGGCTTTTGCGTCTCTGTCTTTTAGTTTGCGTAGCCATTCAAGGAATTCGCTCGTCCTCTTGAATCTCAACATACCAATACTGTAGCCTACAGGCTACAGTTCGTCAAATCAACAAGAAAAAAGAAGGAAGACGCCCCGCCGTGGGGAGCGTCAACTCAATGGCACGCAGCCATGCTTGACCTCCTGATTAGGCGTTGAGCGGTGTGCCGCAGTTGGGGCAGAAGTTGGTTTGTCCGTTCAATGGCTGACCGCATTTGGGGCAGTTGTTCGTTATTGCCGGCTGGGGGATAGGGGCTGGGACGGGTGAGGTCACAGGCATCGGCACAGTGTTCGTCACCGGCGCTGCTGGCGCAGGAGCCTGTTGTTTGACTGCCGAGGTGAACAGTCTGACGACACGTGGCGGAATATTGTCCACCGGCAGCAGGCTCAGGGATTGGATTTCCGCAACCAACTGTCCAGGCGTCACGACACGAACATTGCCCGGCCAGACGGCTTCGCTGACATCCGGGTTGCCGTTATGTCCGCCCGGTACCATGCAGACCATCCATTGGGCCGCCACGTGATAGGTTTCGAGCGTGGACGCCCAATTATCGCGTTGGGTTGCCATGTTCTCGCTCATCTTGACCACGGGTGTTCCGTCCGAGCCTTTGATGAGGGCTCGACGGCTGATGCTCATGCGCACCAGGTTTCGTGGATCCAGATTCACGTATTTGGTGTCGCTGCCGCCCTTGTAGTTCTTCGCGTCCACGAACCAGGCATGCACCTGCTGTTGCGGGTCTATGCCGACCAGCACGCAGTCGATGTCCGCGTTGATGGGCTGGCGGTTCTCGTTGAGCCCGTACAAGGACCAGAAGGAGATGACGTTGAGCTGCATGTAGGCGATGATTCTGGCCAATGCGGATTCGCCCTGCTGGCCGGCCTGTACGGCCGTGTTTCCGAAAGCGGAATAGTCCAAGCCGGAACCCGGATCGCCGTACAGTTTCCCGAGCTGGCGTTCCTGTTGCAGGTTCGCGTTGAGGCTGGCTTCATACAACGGGTCGGGGGAGCCGCCGTTGTCGTGGTCTATCATGAACCAGCCATAATAGGAGTCCTCGTTGCTCATGGCGGCCACCAGTCCGTATCGGGGTGCAAGACGGTTCAGCTCCGTCTGCGTGTCCATAATGAGGGAATTGCTTGTCGGCTGTGGTTCGCCATCGTCATGACTCAGGATGCCGCGCAAAACGGCACCTCCGATAAGTGCGATAACCACACCTATCATGAGCTGGACGAACCCCAGTCCATTCGTCGCAGTCGATTCACCAGTACCGGCGAATGGCCGTATCGCATAATCAATACCCAGCGACATGACGATCGCGGATATTAATCCCAACACGCCCGTATAGATTCTGGCCCGCATGGTCTTGCAGAAAACCACGCGGACTATGACAGCGATGATGGTGACGATCAGCGCCAGTATTCCTATGCCGTTCAGCTCCTGGAAAAACGGGTCAAGATGCCCCATGGTTTATGTCTCCTCTCCTCAGTCGTGTATCGGTTGGCGGTATTCCAAAATCCGACGGTAGTCCTCCAAAAGGAATACCGTGACATCCATCTCACAGGACATCTGATAGATCTCGCCATCATATTCCCGTTCGGCCTGCACATAGTCCGCAGGGTCGATCAGAAACATGGCGGTTTCACGGCGCACACGCCATTCGGCATGGCTTTTCCCGTATTCCGCATGCGAATCATCGGCGTGCAGCCAGTGGAACAGTTCATGGGTGAGAGAGCATCGTTTCTGCACGTCGGTCATGTGCTCGTCGATGATTATGGTCTGGACAGCCTCACAGTAGAGGCCTGAAGTGTCGTCATCAAGTGTAGCTTCGATGACGTGGACTGGCTGGGTTTCCACGGCATCGAGCATCTGTTCATAGGTCATGCCACGGTTGATGGGCATGTGGCGGTCGAATGGTGCGGCCGTCAGCACGGTTGAATATCCTCCTATCGAATCGGTTCGAGAAGAGGATGTTCTGACAGAACGGTATAGCCTATTACGCCCAGGGCAAGCAGTCGTCACTAGCGGCCGTCACCGCCTTCCATTTCCGCGAGCTTATGCGGATCCTTGTTCGCCGCCAGGGACACGTCGCCCCTACGTAGTTTCTCCAAAACGATCCGCTTACGCTCTTCATCGGATAGAGACGAGGGTTTAACCGAACGTGCACGAGGAACAGGACCCGTGCCTCTCTTATCGGAGGTAACGCCCGTATCGACTGATGTGTCATGGGGAAGTCCGGAGACCGGAATGGAAGAGGATGGCCCATCAATAATCTGAACGACGTTGTCCCCATCCATGATGGCTACGAACTGACGGGCAAGCAGCCCGGGCCCGTTTTCCTCGGCAGCTCGTTTTCGGGCTAGGTTTCCGATCAATTCGATGGCATTGTCAAAATCAATGAGAGGTGCAATGGCATCAAGGTCATCCATCGTCCATGCAGCTTTTCCGCGCAATCGGACGGATACGTAGGATTGGCTCGTCTTCTCGCCCAAGGCCGAAGCAATCTGCTTTTGGGTCAGACTCTTTGCCCGCCGACGTTCTTCAACGAACTCCGCTATGAGCTTGGTGCTTTCCCCGGTCTTCTTAAGTCTGTCATTCCGTACCATGTTGTCATTCTATCTCTTGAGAGAACTTTTTTCATGCTATAAAACACGCCGTATCTCCATAGAGATTGACACTATTCCAATCAACCCCTAATATCTCCCATGAGATACGAAAGGGTTTTTATCGCATGTCATCAAACGAAATCATCTCCCAAGCGATTCTTGCTCGCATGGCAACCCAGAACTACCAGGTGAAACAACTCGCCAAAGATCTAGGAACCACGCGAGAGGCAACGGGCCGCAGACTCAACCAGCACACCATATGGGACAGCAACGAACTCGACATCGTAGGCAAGGCACTGGGGCTAACGGACATGTTCGGCCTCTGCGATTATGCAAGAGCCCTCGCCGAGATGAACAAGAACGTTCCCCTATCCAAGACCGTCTGACCGGGTTCTTCGGAAGAAAAGAGAGCCATGCGCATCAGGAGCATCAAGCCGGAGTTCTGGCGCAGCCGGGATATAGCGAATCTCAATTGGGACGCCAGACTGGTTTTCATAGGTCTATGGAGTTACGTGGATGATAACGGGGTAGGCAAGGATATCGACTACGACATCATCGGAGACCTGTTCGCGGCTGATCTCGTCAAAGATCCTCGCGAGACTGTCGCGAGAGTGTCGCGAGCCCTCGCGAGTCTTTCTGAAGCTGGATTGATATATCGCTACGAGTTCGACGGCACCCCATATCTGGAGATTGCGACATGGTCAAGGCACCAGAGAATCGATAAGCCAGGCAAGCCGAGGTATCCGTCTCATAAGATGGCAGAACCCAATGATTCCAACGGTTCAGACCCAGATTCGCGAGACTGTCGCGAGACTGTCGCGAGACCCCATCGAGATTTCCACGCCCGGAACAGGGGAACAGGGGAACAGGGGAACAGGGGAACAGAGGATATTTACTCCTCTCTATCCCCTCAAAATCCAGAATCGGAGAAAAACGAAAAATCGGCGGACGAGTCCGCCTCAGAGCCTGAAAACGAGAATGCTTCTTTCGAAGCTTCTCAGAGTTCCAGCAGGGTTGAGGAAACCTCTCCGATTCAGAAGAAACCTTCCGCGGTTTCTTCGAAGAAGAGAAAAGTTCCGAAAAAAGAGAAGAAGCCCGCGACCCGTCAGACCGTGTTGGCTCCCGACTGGAAGCCCTCGCCCGAACTGCGCATCGCCACGGCCAAGGCGGGAGTCAACCTGATCCGCGAAGTCACTCTGTTCGTCGCCTACTACACGCAGGAGAAACCCGAACACCGCAGCGCCAACTGGGATGCCACATACAGGCGTTGGCTCGAACGGGACATCCAAAACCTGAAAATGGGGCGCGACCCCAACAACATCGCGCTACACCCGGAGAACCTGCCGGTGAACGGCAGGCTGCCGAAGAGCATGCTGAACGACATGCACAATGCGGAAGTCCAAGCGCGGGCCGCCGCCTGGGACGAAGCCCATCCGCGAGAGGAGGAATTCGATGAACTTTAACGAAGCTCTGCAGGTGCTGCGCCGCATCAACGTACATCACGGGAACGCGCCAATCAGCGACGCGCAGGCCCAATGCTTCTACGAGGAGCTGTCCAGATCGGTGTCGTTCGACGAGGCCAACGCCGCGGTACGGGAATTCTACGCATTGCATCCTCACGGCGAATGGATGACGGTGGGGGATATCAACCTCGCCGTGAGAAGGAAACGACGGCAGTCGATGCCATCGGAGGCGACCATCACCCGGCTGATGGAGGAGAACCAGATTTCCGCCCCCGACGAGATGTGGCAGTTCCGACGCTCTCTGCTCAAATCATTGGGCCGTGGCCGTCCCGCCACGCAGGCGGTGCAGCGTGCGTTGGAATTGTCCCGTCACCCGATGCTGGGCGGCCCGAGGGACGGGGCGACGAAAAGC
>OGQS01001045.1_pt1 | contig 16751 bp, 15 predicted proteins | sample 1553331 | NCBI WGS metagenome assembly OGQS01 (sample SAMEA2580012, study PRJEB22360) | human gut metagenome | biome: human gut; feature: human-associated habitat; material: faeces | place: Denmark | collected 2008/2010
GTAGATAGATATTTATATCATCAAAAGCATACTCGTTGAAGTAGGAATGAAACATGGAAGTTTATAACTTTTTATAAGTTTTCAGTAACGGAAATGTGCCATGAAAGCCACAGGGATAGTCCGGAGGATAGATGATCTTGGAAGAATCGTAATTCCGAAAGAAATAAGAAGGACATTGCGGATCCGCGAAGGTGATCCACTGGAAATTTTTACAGACAGAGAAGGAAAGGTGATTTTAAAGAAATATTCTCCAATCGGTGAATTAGGAACACTGGCAGGGATTTATGCAGATAGTCTTTCGAAGACACTTGATTGTACAGTCTGTATCACTGATACAGATCAGGTGATCGCGGCAGCAGGAAACGGGAAGAAAGAACTTCAGGAAATGCTGTTGAGTGCAGAGCTGGCAGAAGTGTTTCAAGAAAGAAAGACCGTGTTGAAAAAGAGTAGTGACGCTGAGTTTGTAGCAATTACAAAAGACAGGAGTGAATACAGCGAGGAAATAATCAGTGTGATTCTCAGTGAAGGTGATATTGCAGGTGGAGTGATCTTTCTGCAGAAAAATGAGAAAAAGCATTTCGGAGAAATGGAAAAGAAGTTTGCGGCAGGCGCAGCAGATCTGCTTGGGAGGCAGTTAAGTTAAAAGTGTCATATTTTTCCGGGAGGATGCATAGAATAGTATCAGTGGAAAACCGGACATGCATCGAAAGGAAAAGAAAATGAGAGAAAATCATGGGAAAAAAGGGATAATATACGCAGAAAATTTAGTGAAGGCATTACTTTGCGCCTATCTGGTCACAGGAATGTTTCTGTTAATTCTTGCACTTCTCCTTTATAAAGCAGGATTGAGTGAAGAAAATGTAAATCTGGGAATTATTCTCATTTATGTAATAGGAACTTTTTCCGGTGGTTTTGTGATGGGAAAACTGGAAGGTCAAAAGAAGTTCCTCTGGGGGCTTGGAACCGGTGTGGTTTATTTTGTTTTATTACTGATCATCTCATTTGGAATGTACCGTGAGGTTTCGTCGGGGACAGGAGATTTGTTTCTGACATTTGTACTTTGTACCGGAGGTGGAATGCTCGGTGGGATGGTCGCATGAAGAAAAACCAGACGGATGTGTGAAAAAATACTTTAAAAACCTGACTGTGTGTGCTATAATAGCGAAAGCAATATGTGCGAAGTTAGGAGGAGTAAAAATGAAACACATTAAAACACTGAATACACAGACACTGAACAACACAGTTAAAAAAGGTGGATGCGGAGAGTGCCAGACATCTTGCCAGTCTGCATGTAAGACATCCTGTACAGTAGGAAACCAGACTTGCGAAAACGCAAAATAAGAAAACCTGAAAGTGAAGATAATGTTGCTGCAGAGTTGCTTTGAGCGGTGATACTGCCTGCAATTATGCGAAAACAGCAACAGGATTACAGGTGAGGCAGCGGTGCAAATCGCTGCCTTAAGCATGTTTTAGACGTATCTGCTTAGAGCTGCATTGTGAAAATGCCGGGCTTTGAACAGTTACAAATAGATTTACAAATACATATAGAAAGCGAGGTATCCACGTGATACATCAGTACCAGAACAATGGATATAATATCGTCCTCGACGTGAACAGCGGAGCTGTACATGTTGTGGATCAGGAAGCGTATGATGTCATCGAAGTGCTTAATCGCATGAATGAAGATCATACAGTGGAGACATTGAAATCTCCGGAAACAGCAGAAGCATTGAAAAAAGAGCTTGGAGAAAAATATTCCGAGAAAGATCTGCTGGATATTTTAGAGGCAGTAACAGAACTGACGGAACAGGGACGTCTGTTTACAAAAGACATTTATGAGAGCTTTATCGACGTTGTAAAGCAGCGTAAGACAGTTGTTAAGGCTTTATGTCTTCATATTGCACATGACTGTAACCTTGCCTGTAAGTACTGCTTTGCGGAAGAGGGAGAATATCACGGCCGCAGGGCTCTGATGTCTTACGAGGTTGGTAAGAAAGCACTTGATTTCCTGATCGCGAATTCAGGAACAAGAAGAAACCTTGAGGTTGACTTCTTCGGTGGTGAGCCGCTGATGAACTGGCAGGTTGTCAAAGACCTGGTGGCATACGGAAGAGAGCAGGAAAAGCTTCATGACAAGCACTTCCGTTTTACTGTAACTACGAATGGTGTACTTCTGAATGATGATATCCAGGAGTTTATCAATAAAGAAATGGACAATGTAGTCATCAGTCTTGACGGACGTAAAGAAGTCAATGACAGAATGCGTCCGTTCAGAAATGGAAAGGGAAGCTATGATCTGATCGTACCGAAGTTCCAGAAGCTTGCTGATTCACGTAATCAGGAGCGCTACTATATCCGCGGAACATTTACCAGAAACAATCTGGATTTTTCAGAGGATGTAAAGCATTTTGCAGAGCTTGGCTTCAAGCAGATGTCGATCGAACCGGTTGTCGGGGATGAATCTGATCCGTATGCAATCCGTGAAGAAGATCTTCCGCAGATCTTTGATGAGTATGACAAGCTTGCAAGATATATCATTGAGAAAGACAAAAAGGGAGAAGGATTCAATTTCTTCCACTTTATGATCGACCTGGAAGGAGGACCTTGTCTGTACAAACGTCTGTCCGGATGTGGTTCGGGAACAGAATACCTTGCTGTTACACCATGGGGAGATTTCTATCCGTGTCATCAGTTTGTAGGTGATGAAAATTTCCTGATGGGAAATGTAAACGAAGGAATTACAAGACCGGAGATCGCAGATGAGTTCCGTTGCTGCAATGTATATACCAAAGAAAAATGCAAGAAATGTTTTGCAAGATTCTACTGCAGTGGCGGGTGTATGGCAAACGCATACAAGTATGCAGACGGATTAAATGATTCTTATGATCTGGGCTGTGAGATGGAACGTAAGCGCGTAGAATGCGCGATTATGATAAAGGCTGCAATGGCAGACGAAAACTAAGAAAGGGACTTGGACATGAAGAAGAGTAAAGGAATAGTAAGCCTTGTTCTGATTGCTGCACTTTTAGGACTTCTTGGATTTACCTGCTGGCAGGGATTTGGTTCCTCCCACACAGGTTCTGCAAGAAATATCAATCTTGGTCTTGACCTTGCCGGTGGTGTCAGCATTACCTATCAGGCGAAAGACAAGAATCCTTCAGCAGAAGATATGAAGGATACGATCTACAAGTTACAGAAGCGTGTAGAGCAGTACAGTACAGAAGCAAGTGTATATCAGGAAGGGGACGACCGGATCAACATCGAGATCCCAGGTGTATCCGATGCCAATAAAGTTCTGGAAGAACTCGGCAAACCAGGATCACTGGTATTTCAGGATGCAGATGGCAACACCGTTCTTGAAGGAACAGATGTTAAAAATGCAGAGGCCCAGACGCAGGAAAACTCTACGACTAAGAATAAAGAATATGTAGTTGCCCTGCAGCTTACCAAAGAAGGAACAACCAAATTTGCAGAAGCAACAGCAGCAAATGTAGGAAAACAGATTTCCATTATTTATGATGGACAGACAATCAGTTCACCAAGAGTTAATCAGGCGATCGAAGGCGGAGAAGCCGTTATCACAGGGATGTCAAGCTATGAAGAAGCAGACAATCTTGCAGCTACCATCCGAATCGGTGGACTTTCTCTGGAACTGGAAGAACTTCGCTCTAATGTAGTAGCTGCACAGCTCGGAGAAGAAGCAATCAGCACAAGCTTAATGGCTGGTGCCATCGGACTTGCCATCATCTTCGTATTTATGTGCTTCGTATATCTGCTTCCGGGACTTGCAGCAGGTCTTGCACTTCTGATCTATACAGGACTGATCCTGGTGCTTTTAAATGCATTCAATATCACGCTTACCCTTCCGGGTATTGCAGGTATTATTCTTGGAATCGGTATGGCGGTGGATGCCAACGTTATCATTTTCGCCCGTGTGCGTGAAGAAGTGACAACAGGTATCAGTGTTAAGACTTCCCTGAAGAATGGTTTCCACAAAGCAATGTCTGCGATCGTTGACGGTAACGTAACAACTCTGATCGCTGCAGCTATTCTCTGGTTCAAGGGTTCAGGTTCTGTAAAAGGATTTGCACAGACACTGGCACTTGGTATTGTTGTGTCAATGTTTACGGCACTTGTTATTACCAGGATCATCATTTTCTCTCTGTATGCGATTGGTCTTCGTGATGTGAAATTTTATGCGAAGAAATTCAAAAAAGAAAGAAAAGTTATCGACTTTCTCGGAAAGAAAGCCATTTTCTTTGCAATATCAATTGCTGTGATCGCAGCAGGTTTTGTAACAATGGGAGTCCAGTCGGGAAAAGGTGAAGGTGCGCTGAACTACAGCCTGGAATTCAAGGGCGGTACGGCTACAACCGTAACATTTGATAAGGATTACTCGATCAAAGAGATTGATTCAAAGATCGTTCCGGTTGTAGAAGATGTGACTGGAGATCACAATGTACAGGCACAGAAAGTAAAAGACAGCAATCAGATCATCATCAAGACACAGACGCTGAATCTTGACGAAAGAGAAGCACTTAACAATGCGCTTGCTGATAAATTTGGTGTAGACACATCGACAATTACAGCAGAAAATATCAGTTCTACGGTAAGCTCCGAGATGAGACAGGATGCGATCATTGCAGTTATCATTTCAGCGATCTGTATGCTGATCTATATCTGGTTCCGGTTCAAAGATGTACGTTTCGCATCAAGTGCGGTTCTTGCTCTTTTACACGATTTGTTATTTGTGCTTACATTCTATGCACTTGCAAGAACATCTGTCGGTAATACATTTATCGCATGTATGCTGACAATCCTTGGATATTCTATCAATGCGACGATCGTTATTTTCGACCGTATCCGTGAAGAGCTTCGGGTCATGAAGAGAAACGATGATCTGAAAGCGCTTGTAAACAGAAGTATCACTTATACACTGACAAGAAGTATTTACACAACATTTACTACATTTGTCATGGTAGCGGTTCTTTATATCATGGGTGTAAGCTCTATTAAAGAATTTGCAGCACCTCTTATGGTTGGTATTGCAGGTGGCGGATATTCATCTGTATGTATCACCGGTGCATTATGGTATGTAATGAAAACAAAAATCGGCGGCAAAAAAGCAGCGAAAAAGAAATAACTGACAGAAAATGAGGTGTCGGAGGAGAATCCTCCGGCATCTTTGTATTATCTGACTATCAAAGAAAGGAAAAGAGAAAATGGAGAACTGGGTACTTCTGAGAAAAGGAGCGGATTTTCAGCATATCAGTGAGAAATTCCATATCAGTCCGCGAGTGGCTTCCCTGATAAGAAACCGGGATGTGATCGGGGATGATGCGATCGAGAAATATTTAAACGGTACGATCGCCGATCTGTACGATGGAATGCTGATGAAGGATATGGACAAGGCAGTAGCGGTTCTTGGAGAAAAGATAAAAGAAAATGCAAAAATCAGGATCATCGGAGACTATGATATTGATGGAATCCAGTCGACCTATATTCTTCTGGAGGGATTCCGGATGCTCGGAGCTGATGTGGACAGTGACATTCCGGATCGTATGAAGGACGGGTATGGTCTGAACCGGAACCTGATCGACCGGGCGCTGGAGGCCGACGTGGATACGATCGTTACCTGTGATAACGGGATTGCGGCGGGGGAGGGGGACCTCACCGATCGGCAGAGGAGATCGCCTATGCAAAAAGTATGGGAATGACGATTGTGGTGACGGATCATCATGAGGTCCCGTATACGGAAATTGGTGCGGGACGAAGATATATTCTGCCGGAGGCAGATGCGGTTGTGGATCCGAAGCAGGAGGACTGTACTTATCCGTTCAAAGGGCTGTGCGGGGCTGCGGTTGCTTACAAGCTGGTGGAGGCTCTGATGGAAGCCATGGGAAAAGATGCGGAAGATGCAGATTATCTGATGGAAAATGTGGCAATCGCAACGATCGGTGATGTTATGGATCTGGTGGACGAAAACCGTATTTTCGTTAAACAGGGACTGGATATGCTGAAACGGACGGAGAATCTGGGACTGAAGGCGCTGATGGGATGTACTGGTGTGAATGTAGATAAGCTGTCTCCGTATCACATTGGATTTGTGATCGGTCCGTGTATGAATGCCAGTGGAAGACTGGATACAGCAAAGCGTGCCCTGGAGCTTCTGGAGGCAAAGAAAGTGGCGGAGGCGGATCTGCTGGCAGGTGATCTGAAAGCACTCAATGACAGCCGGAAGGATATGACGGCGCAGGCGGTAGAAGAGGCGTTTATCCAGGTGGAGAACAGTGAACTTAAGGATGCAGACGTGCTGGTGGTCTACCTGCCGGAATGTCATGAAAGCCTTGCCGGGATCGTGGCAGGAAGGATCCGGGAAAAATATTACCGTCCGGTCTTTGTGCTGACGAAGGGCGCGGAAGGTTTAAAGGGCTCAGGAAGATCGATCGAGACCTGGCACATGTATGAAGGACTGAACCGGGTAAAGCATCTGTTGTCAAAATTTGGCGGGCATAAGATGGCGGCAGGTCTCTCCATGCCGGAGGAGAATCTGGAACAGTTCCGTAAGGAGATTAACGAAAAATCCGGGATCACACCAGAGGATCTGAATGAAAAGATTGCCATAGATATGCAGCTCCCGTTTGAATGTGTCAATGAAAAATTTATCGGAGAGCTTGCGGTTCTGGAACCATTTGGCAAAGGAAATGCACGTCCGGTCTTTGCAGAAAGACAGGTACAGGTGGAAAGTGCGAGAATCCTTGGCAAGAATAAAAATGTGCTGAAGTTGCAGGTGAAGGATCTTCACGGTACAAGGATGGATGCCATGTATTTTGGAGATGTGAATACCTTTGTGGAATATGTGCGTGAAAAATTTGGAGATATTGCCTGTGAGTGTCTGCTGCGCGGACATGGGCATGGAATTGTTATGGCATTTACCTATTATCCTGATATCAATGAGTATCAGGGAGTCCGTACGCCACAGATTGTGATCCAAAATTATAAATAATTTGAAAAACAGCAATTTTATGCTATACTAATAGATATTGCATATATTTGTAGGTAAGGTGGAGAAGAAAGATGAAAAAACTTGAAGAATATGTTGTCAGCATTCCGGATTATCCGGAAAAAGGAATTATTTTCAGAGATGTAACCAGCATTCTTGAAGATCCGGAAGGGCTTCAGCTTTCCATTCGGGAACTGCAGGATAAGCTTGAAGACATGGATTTCAACATCGTGATCGGACCGGAGTCCAGAGGATTTATTTTTGGAATGCCGATTGCATATAATCTGCAAAAAGCATTTGTGCCGATTCGTAAAAAAGGAAAGCTTCCTTGCGAGACAGCATCGATCAAGTATGATTTGGAATATGGAAGTGCAGAGATCGAGATCCACAAGCGTTCGATCAAACCGGGAGACAAGGTTGTGATCGTAGATGACCTGATGGCAACAGGCGGTACGGCAGAAGCAATGATCAAACTGATCGAAGGACTTGGCGGTGAGGTTGTAGAAGTTCTCTGCCTGATCGAACTGATGGGATTAAAAGGACGGGAAAAACTGAAAGGATACAAAGTAGATTCCGTAATCCAGTATCCGGGAAACTAATGAGAAAGAAGGGAAGGCTATGGCAGACGATATCGGAATCCAGCAGGAGATGCTGATCGAACCAACACATAAAAAACTGGAGATCGTAGATGGTCATGCGGTAAAGGATGTGGAAGATTATCAGAATCCGGAACTGCTCTATAAAAGTCTGATCGAGCGAGTCAGAAAGTACCATCCTTCGGCGGACGTCTCTATGATCGAAAAAGCATATCACATTGCAAGAGATGCGCACAAAGGGCAGACACGGAAATCCGGAGAAGAGTATATTATCCATCCTCTGTGGGTAGGAATCATTCTGGCACAACTGGAGATGGACAAAGAGACGATCGTTGCCGGCATCCTTCATGATGTGGTAGAAGACACGGTGATGACGGACGAAGAAATCCGTCAGGAATTCGGAGATGAGGTGGCTCTTCTGGTAGACGGTGTCACAAAGCTGGGACAGCTTTCCTATTCAGCGGATAAGCTGGAGGTCCAGGCTGAGAATCTTCGTAAGATGTTCCTTGCGATGGCAAAAGATATCCGTGTTATCATCATCAAGCTTGCCGACCGTCTGCACAATATGCGTACCCTGCAGTATATGCGACCGGAGAAGCAGTTGGAAAAAGCAAAAGAAACCATGGATATCTATGCTCCGATCGCACAACGGCTTGGTATTTCCAAGATCAAGACAGAGCTTGATGATCTGGCACTCAAATATTCCCAGCCGGAGGTTTTTAACGATCTGGTAAAGCAGATCAATGCAAGAAAAACGGAAAGGGAAGAATTTGTCCAGCAGATCGTGGATGAGGTTTCCACGCATATGAAGAATGCGAACATTGATGCAGAAGTGAACGGACGTGTGAAGCATTTCTTCAGCATTTATAAGAAGATGGTGAACCAGGATAAGACGGTGGATCAGATCTATGATCTGTTTGCAGTACGTATTATCGTAGATTCTGTAAAAGACTGTTATGCGGCGCTTGGAGTTATCCATGAGATGTATACACCGGTACCGGGACGTTTTAAAGATTATATCGCAATGCCGAAGGCAAATATGTACCAGTCTCTGCATACGACTCTGATGAGTTCGATCGGTCAGCCGTTTGAGATCCAGATCCGTACAAAAGAGATGCATAAAACTGCTGAATACGGTATTGCGGCACACTGGAAATATAAAGAGTCTGAAGATGGAAAGAAGAGCGTTGAAGCGAAGGAAGAAGAGAAACTGAGCTGGCTTCGTCAGATCCTGGAATGGCAGCGAGACATGTCAGATAACCGGGAATTTCTGAATCTTCTGAAAGGAGACCTGGATCTATTTGCAGAGGATGTATACTGCTTTACACCGAACGGAGATGTCAAGAACCTGCCGAACGGTTCTACGCCGGTTGACTTTGCTTATGCGATCCATACTGCGGTTGGCAACAAGATGGTAGGTGCCAGAGTCAATGGCAAGCTGGTCAATATTGATTACAAGATCCAGAACGGGGACCGAATCGAGATCCTGACTTCGCAGAACTCCAAAGGACCGAGCCGTGACTGGCTGAGTATCGTCAAGAGTACCCAGGCGAAGAACAAGATCAACCAGTGGTTTAAGAAAGAATTCAAAGAAGAAAATATTGTACGTGGTAAGGAAATGCTCGCCACGTACTGTAAGGCAAAAGGATTTGTACTCTCGGATCTGATGAAACTGAAATATATGCAGATCGTGCAGGAAAAGTACGGTTTTAAGGACTGGGATTCGATCCTTGCAGCACTTGGACATGGCGGATTGAAGGAAGGGCAGATCGTCAACCGTCTTGCAGAAGAATACAGTAAGGATCACCGAAAAGAACTGACCGACGAAAGTGTTCTGGAAAAGGTTGCGGAAGCGGCAAAGAACAAGGTGCATATCACCAGATCCAAGAGTGGTATCGTGGTCAAGGGAATCGACGATATGGCAGTGCGTTTTTCCAGATGCTGCAATCCGGTGCCGGGAGATGAGATCGTTGGCTTTATCACCCGCGGACGCGGAATGTCGATCCACCGGACGGACTGTGTCAATATCATTCATCTGTCAGAAGCGGAAAGAGCGCGTCTGATTCCGGCAGAATGGGAAAAACCGGAGGAAGGTACAGATACCGGAAGCTATCTGGCTGAGATCAAGATGTATGCAAATGACAGGCAGGGACTTCTGATGGATATGTCTAAGGTGTTCACGGAGATGAATATTGATGTGAAGTCTATGAATGTAAGAACCAGCAAACAGGGAACAGCAACAATCGAAGCCGGATTTATTGTCCGGGGAAGAGAGGAGCTTGGAAAAGTGATTGGAAAGCTCCGGCAGATCGTCGGCGTGCTGGATATAGAACGAGCAGTGGGGTAAAAAGAAATGAAAATCGAAAAATTTGTAACAGGAATTATCAGTACCAATTGTTACATTGTTACTAATGAAGAAACAAAAGAGACCGTGATCGTTGATCCGGCAAACCTGTCAAAAGCGATGATCGGTTATATCGAAGAGGAAGAGCTTGTAATTAAGGCAATTCTTCTGACTCATGCGCATTTTGATCATATCATGGGAATCGATAAAGTGATCGACCGGTATGGAGAAATGCCGGTTTACGTAGAAGAATCTGATCTGGAGCTTCTTCACACACCGTCTATGAATGAGTCAACGGTATATACAAATGGCTATAGCTACCCGGGTGGAGACGTGATCCATGATGGAGATGTGCTTCATCTGATCGGAGAAGATTTCCGGGTGATCCATACACCGGGACATACCCAGGGCGGCGTATCCTACTATGTAGAAAAAGAGGGAGTACTTTTCAGTGGAGATACATTGTTCTGTTGTTCAGTCGGAAGAAGTGATTTTGCAACCAGCAGCACTTCTGCACTGATTCGTTCGATCAAGGAAAAGTTGTTCCTGCTTCCGGATGAAACAAAGGTATTCCCGGGACATATGGGCGCAACAACGATTGGCAACGAAAAAGTGAACAACCCGTATGTATAGAGGAGCAGAGAAATGATTCGGATCAGCTGTAAGAATGAACGTTTCACCTACGACATGTATCATATCGTAAAGTCATTTCTTCCTGATGCCGAGATCAGCCAGAAGGTAGATCCAGAACAGGAACTTCTGATCGAAATGACCGCAGAAGAGGAACCAGATCTGGAAGAGCAGGCATGTGATAAAAAGGTCCGGTGGACCTTTTTTCATTGCAGGGAGGCTGAAATCGCAGACATCAGCGAAAAAAGAGAACAAAAGCGTTATATCAATAAAAAATTATATCAGACCCTGGTCAAAAAGACCGGAGAAGAACATGCATGGGGGAATATGACAGGTGTCCGCCCCACAAAGATGATCATGGAAAGACTGGAAGAAGGTTCTTCTGAGGAAGAAATCATCCGGTATATGCATGATACCTATGTGGTAAGCGAGAAAAAAGCAATGCTAGGTATCGAGATTGCAAAGCGGGAAAAAGCCCAGCTTGACAAGCTGGATTATGAAAATGGATACAGTCTTTATATCGGAATTCCGTTCTGCCCGACAACCTGCAGTTACTGCTCCTTTACTTCTTATCCGGTTGCAAAATGGCAGGACCGGATGGATGAATATGTAGATGCACTTTTAAAAGAGCTTGCATTTATTGCAGAGGTTTCAAAAGAAAAGCATCTTAATGCGATTTATATGGGAGGCGGTACGCCGACAACCCTGAGTGCACAGCAGATGGATCGGGTTTTGAGTTTCCTGGAAGAACATTTTTCCTTTGAACATCTGAAAGAATATACGATCGAAGCCGGAAGACCGGACAGTATTACTGAGGACAAGCTGCGAGTGATCCGAAAGCATGGAGTTGGCAGAATTTCCATCAATCCACAGACCATGCAGCAGAAGACACTGGATGTGATCGGAAGACGTCACACAGTGGAGGATGTAGTCCGCATTTTCCATCTGGCAAGAGAACTGGGATTCGACAATATCAATATGGATCTGATCGCAGGTCTTCCGGGAGAACATCCGGAGGAGATGGAAGATACTCTTCGTCAGATCAAAGAGCTTGCACCGGACAGTTTGACGGTCCATGCACTTGCAATGAAACATGGCTCGAGACTGACACGCGAACGGGCTGCAAGCACAGAAAAACAAAATTACAAACAGATGGCAAGAGAGCTGGAAGAGATGATCGATATGGCACGTAAGGCGGCCGGTGAGATGGGACTTTATCCGTATTATCTCTACAGACAGAAGAATATTGCAGGAAATTTTGAAAATGTAGGTTACGCAAAGGTTGACAAAGCGGGAATTTACAATATACTGATTATGGAGGAAAAGCAGTCCATCGTTGCTGCCGGTGCAGGCGCATCGACTAAGGTGGTGCTTCCGTATGAGATTCCGGCGCCCGGAAGTAAAAACGGGCGGATGACGAATCTGATAAGAATAGAAAATGTCAGAGATGTGGGAGAATATATTTCCCGTATCGATGAGATGATAGAGCGAAAAGGAGAATGGTTATGGCATTAAAGAAAAAACCGGTTACCGGCATGAAAGACATGCTCCCGAAAGAAATGGAAATCAGAGATTATGTGATCCAGATGATCAAGGATACCTATAAGACATTTGGATTTACTTCCATAGAGACACCGTGTGTGGAACACATTGAGAACCTGTGCAGCAAACAGGGTGGCGACAATGAAAAACTGATCTTCAAGATTCTGAAGAGAGGGGAAAAACTGAAAATTGCTGAGGCAAAAGAAGAGATCGATCTGGTAGACGGAGGACTTCGTTATGACCTGACAGTTCCACTTGCAAGATACTATGCAAATCATGCAAATGAACTGCCGTCACCGTTTAAGGCACTTCAGATTGGCAATGTATGGAGAGCAGACCGTCCACAGAGAGGACGTTTCCGTCAGTTCATGCAGTGCGATATCGATATTTTAGGTGAGCCGGGTAATCTTGCAGAGATCGAACTGATCCTTGCAACTACGACCATGCTTGGAAAGATGGATTTCCACAATTTTACGGTATGTATCAATGACCGTAATATCTTAAAGGCGATGGCTGCATTCAGTGGATTTAAGGAAGAAGATTTCGACGAAGTATTTATCATCCTTGATAAGATGGATAAGATCGGCAAAGAAGGCGTAGGCGAAGAACTGGTTGAGATGGGTTATACAAAAGAAAATGTAGATACTTATCTTGGACTCTTTGATGAGATCAACCCGGATGTTGATGGAATCCGTTTCTGCAAAGAAAAGCTGGCAGGATTCCTTGATGAGAAGACAGCTGACAGCATGGAAATGATCATTTCCAGCGTAGAAAGTGCAAAAGAGGCAGATTTCAAAGTAAAATTTGATCCGACGCTGGTACGTGGACAATCTTACTATACAGGAACCATTTTTGAAGTAACGATGGATGAATTTGGCGGCTCTGTTGCAGGTGGCGGACGTTACGATAAGATGATCGGTAAATTCACAGGGCAGGACACACCGGCATGTGGATTCTCAATCGGATTTGAGCGTATTGTCATGCTGCTTCTGGAAAATGGATATGAGATTCCTTCCAAGCGCCAGAAAAAAGCATATCTTCTTGAAAAGAATATGCACAAGGAAGGCATCCTCAAGGTACTTGAGATGGCAAAAGCTGACCGCGCAGCCGGGAAACAGGTTCTGGTGGTCAATATGAAGAAAAACAAGAAATTCCAGAAGGATCAGCTGATCGCAGAAGGATATGAAGATATCACAGACTGCTACAAAGATTCCGTTATGGATTTATAAGGAAAGAGAAACGCAGGAGGATAAATTAGAATGGCAGAGTCAATGACAGGACTGAAAAGAACACATCGGTGTGCAGAGCTTTCAGAGGCAAACATCGGTGAAAAAGTAACCATTATGGGATGGGTACAGAAGAACAGAAATAAAGGTGGACTGGTTTTTGTAGATGTACGTGACCGTTCCGGACTGATCCAGGTTGTTTTTGAAGAGGGAAGTACAGATAAAGCGCTTCTTGAGAAGGCAGCAAAGCTTAGAAGTGAGTTTGTCGTAGCAATCGTGGGAACTGTTGAAAAACGTTCCGGTGCAGTTAATGAAAATCTTGCAACAGGTGCGATTGAGATCAAACCGGAAGAACTCAGAATTTTATCTGAATCTGAGACACCTCCGTTCCCAATCGAAGAGAATTCCAAGACAAAAGAGGAAGTACGTCTGAAATACCGTTTCCTCGATCTTAGAAGACCGGACATCCAGAGAAACCTGATGATGAGAAGCCGTGTGGCTACCCTCGCACGTCAGTTCATGGCAAAAGAAGGATTCCTTGAGATCGAGACACCGTTCCTGATCAAGAGTACACCGGAAGGTGCAAGAGATTACCTGGTACCGAGCCGTATTCATCCGGGAAGCTTCTATGCACTTCCGCAGTCACCGCAGATCTTCAAACAGCTGCTGATGTGCTCCGGATATGACCGATATTTCCAGATCGTAAAATGTTTCCGTGATGAAGACCTTCGTGCAGACCGTCAGCCGGAATTTACACAGATGGATATGGAACTTTCTTTTGTAGATGTTGATGATGTCATTGATATCAATGAGAGACTGCTTGCACATCTGTTCAAAGATGTACTGGATATCGATGTACAGCTCCCGATCCAGAGAATGACCTGGCAGGAAGCAATGGACAGATTCGGTTCTGATAAACCGGATATCCGTTTCGGCATGGAGCTGGTTAATGTGACAGAGACTGTCAAAGACAGCGAATTTGTTGTATTTAAGAATGCGATTGAAGCAGGCGGAACTGTCCGTGGTATCAACGCAAAAGGCCAGGGTGGCATGGCCAGAAAGAAGATCGACAAGCTGGTTGATTTTGCAAAAGGTTATGGAGCAAAGGGACTTGCTTATATTGCAATCCATGAAGACGGAACTGTCAAATCTTCTTTCTCAAAATTCATGACGGAAGAAGAGACAGCAGCGCTGATTAAAGCGATGGCTGGAGAGAATGGAGACCTTCTTCTCTTTGCGGCAGATAAGAATAAAGTTGTATGGGATGTTCTTGGTGCACTCAGACTGGAACTGGCACGCCAGATGGAACTCCTTGATAAGAATGAATACAAATTCCTGTGGATCACAGAATTCCCGCTTCTTGAGTGGAGTGATGAACAGAACCGTTTCACAGCAATGCATCATCCGTTTACCATGCCGATGGAAGAAGACCTTCAGTACATCGACAGTGATCCGGGAAGAGTCCGTGCAAAAGCATATGACATCGTTCTGAATGGTAACGAGATCGGAGGCGGAAGTGTCCGTATCTTCAACCAGGAGATCCAGAGTAAAATGTTTGAAGTACTTGGATTCACACCGGAACAGGCACAGGAGCAGTTCGGATTCCTTCTGAATGCATTTAAATACGGTGTGCCGCCACACGCAGGACTTGCTTACGGTCTTGACCGTCTGGTTATGCTGATGGCAAAACAGGACAGCATCCGTGACGTGATCGCGTTCCCGAAGGTAAAAGATGCATCTGACCTGATGACAGAAGCACCGGAGAGAGTCGATCCGAAGCAGCTGGAAGAGCTTGGACTGGAGCTGGAAGAGCATACAGCGGACGCTGAATAAATTTTATAATTCAATTTTTAAAAATGAACATTTTTTCACATAAAACAGAATTGGCTGTCAAAGTGAAGAAATGTTCATTTTTTTTTATAGCGAAATTCTATAATAATGATAGTTGAAATAAAAGGAGGATGGGATATATGGCACATAAAATTTTAGAAGAAGCGCAGGAAATGAATGATCTACTTATAAATAAAATGGAGAAGAGATCTTCATCAAATTCCTGAGACGGATCTGGAGCTTCCAAAGACTGTGGAATATATCAGTAAACGTCTGGATGAGATGAATGTAGAATACAAGGTATTTTCTGAGGTTTCAGTGATTATCGCTCAGATCGGAAAAGGGGATAAATGTTTTCTCCTGAGAAGTGATATGGACGCGCTTCCGGTAGAAGAGGAGACGGGACTTGAATTTGCATCAAAGAATGGCTGTATGCATGGATGCGGACAAGATCTGCACGCTACGATCCTTCTTGGAGCGGCAAAAATTTTAAAGGCGCATGAAGAAGAACTGCCGGGCGTGGTCAAATTATTGTTCCAGCCAGGTGAGGAGACCTTCCGCGGAGCGAAAGCAGCAGTGGAAGCAGGAGTCCTGGAGAATCCGCATGTAGATGCTGCCTTTGCAGCGCATGTATTTGCGGCAATTCCATATGGAACGATTGGATATGGTGTGGAAGCCATGGCATCTGTATATGGCTTTAAAATCACCATTACAGGACGTGGCGGACATGGTTCTGCACCGGAGGGCTGTATTGACCCAATCAACGCTGGTGTAGAAGTTTATCATGCTCTTCAGGCACTGATTGCCAGGGAATGTCCACCATCAGCAGAGGCAGCACTTACGATTGGACAGTTTACAGCTGGTAATGCAGCAAATGTAATTCCGGAGCGCTGCGTGCTTCAGGGAACACTAAGGACATTTAATGAAGAAGTAAGGACGATGCTGATCCGGAGGATCAATGAAATTGTTCCGGCTGTTGCAGCAGCTTATCGTACTACTTGTGAAATTGAAGAACTCAGCAATGTTCCGAGTGTAACTTGCAATGAAGAACTGAATGCAGAGTATATTAAAAGTATTGAGTCTCTTGAAAATCCAGGAACAACGATTAACGGTGGATTTCATGTCATGGGATCCGAAGACTTTGCCGTGATTTCGGCAAAAATACCGGCAAGTTATTTTGTAGTCGGAGCCGGAGTGGAGGATCAGAGTAAATGGAAAGGACAGCATAATCCAAAGATTCTGTTTAATGAAAAAGCATTACCGCTTGGCGCAGCCATGTATGCGAAGATTGCAATGGACTGGCTGGCAAAATAGAAGAGTAGATCTATAAGGTTAGAATAAATAAAAAGAAGGGATCAGGCTTTTGCAAAAAAAGTGAAAGCGGATCCCTTTTCGTGTATCTGGCACAACTCTGACAAATGGGGGCTTTTGATTTAATTAAAAGTTTAATCAGAAATTTACATGAATGAAAAAAGAGACTTATGAAAATCATAAGTCTCACAAAGAGCGACAGACGGGACTCGAACCCGCGACCTCCACCTTGGCAAGGTGGCGTACTACCAACTGTACTACTATCGCAT
>OGQS01001057.1_pt1 | contig 16551 bp, 10 predicted proteins | sample 1553331 | NCBI WGS metagenome assembly OGQS01 (sample SAMEA2580012, study PRJEB22360) | human gut metagenome | biome: human gut; feature: human-associated habitat; material: faeces | place: Denmark | collected 2008/2010
CTTCCAGCCAAGATTTTTTCCTCCTAAAATAATTAGAAACGATAGTGAGCAAACGCCTTGTTTGCTTCTGCCATCTTGTGCATATCTTCTTTTCTCTTTACAGCTCCACCTGTGTTGTTAGCTGCATCAAGAATTTCATTTGCCAGTCTTTCTTCCTGTGTCTTCTCGCCTCTCTGACGTGAATACATAGTTAACCAGCGAAGTGCGAGTGCCTGTCTTCTGTCAGCTCTAACCTCGATCGGTACCTGGTATGTTGCTCCACCGATACGTCTTGCTTTAACTTCAAGAACTGGCATGATGTTGTTCATAGCCTCTTCAAACACTTCAATAGCCGGCTTCTCAGCCTTAGCTTCTACTCTTTCAAATGCTCCGTATACAATCTTCTGTGCTACGCCTTTCTTACCATCAAGCATGATGTTGTTGATAAGTTTGGTAACAACTTTATTGTTGTATATTGGATCCGCTAATACATCTCTCTTCTGAGTATGTCCTTTACGTGGCACGGTCCTTCCCTCCTTAATCATATTTTCCGGTTTTTCCGGGATTAATTCATCGGTACTCACATGTGTCTTTCTATGTGTATCGTTGGCGGGACAATCTCCGATGCCTGCCACGTGGCAGGCGATATCTGAATTAAACCCGCAACCAACTATTCTCATAGTTCTGTTTGTGATACGATTTAGTTTCGTTTTACACTAAAATCAAGTGCTTATTTCTTTGCGTCTTTTGGTCTCTTTGCTCCGTATTTAGAACGAGCCTGACGTCTCTTTGCAACACCTGCTGTATCAAGTGTTCCACGAACGATATGGTATCTTGTACCCGGAAGGTCCTTTACTCTTCCTCCACGGATAAGAACAACGCTATGTTCCTGAAGGTTGTGACCTTCTCCTGGGATGTAGCTTGTTACTTCGATTCCGTTTGAAAGACGTACTCTGGCGATCTTTCTAAGAGCTGAGTTCGGTTTCTTCGGTGTAGCTGTCTTAACTGCTGTACACACACCTCTCTTCTGTGGTGCAGATGTGTCTGTAGCTCTTTTCTTCAAAGAATTGTATCCTTTCTGGAGAGCCGGTGCAGTAGATTTCTTTACAGCTGTCTGACGACCTTTTCTTACTAACTGGTTAAATGTTGGCATCTCTTTCACCTCCTATGAAGTAATAATTGGTTACGATTTTAAACAAGTTCTGTTTAAAATGCGCAGAAAAACAGTGCATCGTTTTCGCACGCTTGTTTATTGTAGTATATTGCAAAAAAAAAGTCAAGGTATTCTGAAAAATATTTTCCAAATCATACCTTGACTTTTTCTTCATTTTTATTCTGTACTTACGGATCCTTCGATTATTTCTCCGTCTTTTACTTTTTTGATCAATCCAATGATCTCAGCCACTGAATTTTCATCCGGATACGTTACATAAAGCTCTTCATCTCCTGAAGAATAGCAGATATCTGTTCCCCCGGTTCCATCCGCTGCCACGGAATAAATATTCCATTTTGCATTGGTTCTGAGCTGAGTCTTGATCAGCGACTGGATCTGGCTGGAAGTAAAGTTCGTATCCACACCATCGCTGACGCTTTCAATAATATCGCTTGCCCCACGGAGCATTGCCGGTGACATCATCTTTTTAATGATTGCAGTGATAACTGCCTGCTGATGGACTCCTCTTCCGTTGTCCCCGTCTGGCAGTGCCTGACGTTCACGGCAAAAAGCAAGTGCACTAATACCATCAAAATGATTCATTCCTTCATTTACATGAATCTCTGCACCCGACTCCCATCCTGTATCAAATTCGAGATCTGATTCAACATCCAGTCCGCCAAGTGCATCAACCACACTGGTCATAGATGTAAAATTAACTCTTCCGAAAAATTCGATATCTGTATCATAAAGTGCTTCCAGCGTCTGCATAGACACATCCACACCATAGATTCCTGCATGTGTCAGTTTGTCGTCCTGTCCTCCGGATACTCCCGGGATTGGTACATAATAATCTCTAGGGGTCGTAATCAGTAATACCTGATGGCTCGTCGGATTGACAACCGCTACGATATTGACATCGCTTCGTCCCTGTTCTGTGATATCACCATTTGTATCAATACCACTCAAATAAACCGCAAATGGCTTTGTAACGCTTTCATCAGATGTATCGCTTTCAATTTCAACAACAATATTGTGCTTATAAATAACCTTTGTATCCTTTGTAAAGGTTGAATACTGTTCCTTGATAATATTACTGTAAGCTGAGTTGTAGATAATCGCATCTACTTCTCCGTCATATAATGCCTGTGCTTCTTCTCCCAGATTACTGTATTCCTGAAGAGTAATGTTCTGTCCCAGTTCCTTTTCAATCTGTTTGACTGCCGACTTCGTCTGGTCTCCACCAGTCGCATACTGAACACCAAATGTATATCCGGCTGCTGCTGATAAAGTATCTGCATTATCATCCGCCTTTACCGCAACTACCATGGAACTTGTTTTCTTATTGCTTCCGGTAATCTTCTGGAATGCATTATTTACTTTTCCTATATAGAAAGAACCCACTCCCAGAATGATGCAGATCAGTATACAGAATATCTTTCCGCCAATTCCTTTTCCTTTTGCCGCTATCTGTGTCAGCAAGGTAATTCCAAGCAGGATCAGCAGTACTCCGATCAGTACCAGGAAATAAGTAGAAGTAAGTACATTGAACAGCATCACATTCACTGCAAGTACTACAGACAGAATAAACTGGATAATTACAAGTATAATTCCAATCGTTCTGCTTACCCGATTTTTCTTTCTTCCTCTACGCCGTTTATTTTTACGATTCTTATTATTCTCCGGGTCAGACATCTTTCTTATATTCTGATAGTCTTCTTCCGGTCTTCTTTTCTTCTTATCATTCAAAGATGATTTCTTTTTCGGTCGTTCTCGGTAGTAATCTTCCTCATCATCATAATATCGGGCAGATCTTCGGTCTTTTTCATAAGCATACCGGTTCTTCCCCTTAGCCCGTCTGCTTACTTCTCTGCTGTTATTGATACTTCGCATATTTCTATTAGAAGTTCCATCAGACGATCTTCTCCTTGCTGATTTTCTCTGTTCCATATACACTCACTTTCATTTGTTACATAACTATTACACGATATGACACTTTAATTACAATTACATCTCTATATAATATCGTTTTTACCTTATATTGTCAATATTTTCGTGTCAATCCGTATTTTGTGATTCTGCACAATTCTTCTGGAAATTTTTTAATCTGCCAAGGCATATAGTGTTTTTTCACAGAAAGTTCCATCGGAATTTCTCATAAAACAAAAAGAAAACGAAGAACTCTTCTTAAGTCCTTCGCCTTCTTTATTATATTACTACTTTTTATTTATCTTCTACAAGATGGCATGCCACCTTATGTCCAGGAGCAATCTCTTTCATCTGCGGCATTTCCTTAAAGCAACGTTCTGTCGCATGCTGACATCTCTCAGCGAAACGACAGCAGTTCTTCGGATTGATCGGGCTTGGGATCTCACCCTTGATCGGAATACGCTGGTTCGCTTTTGCTTTATTCGGATCTGCTTCCGGGATTGCAGAAAGCAGTGCCTGTGTATATGGATGCATCGGATGAGCATAAAGTTCATCTGTCTCAGCAGTCTCGACCATTGTTCCGAGGTACATAACAACTACACGGTCAGAAATATATTTTACGACACTAAGGTCATGCGCGATAAACAGGTAAGTCAGTCCTCTTTCTTCCTGCAGTTCTTTCAGCATATTGATAACCTGTGCCTGGATAGACACATCAAGAGCTGAAATCGGCTCATCACAGATGATGAATTCCGGATCAACAGAAAGAGCACGTGCGATACCGATACGCTGTCTCTGTCCACCTGAGAATTCGTGTGGGAAACGTGACATATGATCTTTATTAAGACCAACTGTAGCAAGCAGCTGCTCTACTTTTGCATCTGCATCCTTTGTTGACATTCCATGCTGTTTCAGACCTTCTCCAACGATATCCTTAACAGTCATACGTGGGTTCAGTGATGAATACGGGTTCTGGAAAATCATCTGTACCTTCTTACAGAATTCTTTCTGCTCTGCATGATTGTATTTGAAAATATCTTTTCCATCATAATATACATTTCCCGAAGTCGGATTGTATAACTTGATCATGGTACGTCCTGTTGTAGATTTACCACAGCCGGACTCACCTACCAGGCTGACTGTCTCACCTTTATAAATATCAAATGTAAGATCATCAACCGCTTTTAAGGTTTCTTTACGGCTGATTTCAAAATATTTACATAAGTTTTTCACCTGTACGAGAGGCTGTTTTTTTTCTGTATTTTCCATTTTACACCTCTCCTTTCTCAGTTACTTTTCTTCTCATGTCTGTATCCGGTGCATATTCATGCTGCAGCCAGCAACAGGTTTCATGTTCTTTTGAAAGCTCATAAGTCTGTGGCGGCATATCTTTACAGATTTCCATGCAGTATTCACATCTTGCTGCGAACGGACATCCTTTCGGAGGTGCAAACAGATCCGGAGGTGTTCCTTCGATTGGCTGCAATTTGTGGCCTTTTGCTGTATCCAGTTTGGCAATTGAATGCATAAGTCCTTTTGTGTAAGGATGTGCTGTATCATAGAAAATCTCATCTACAGATCCACGTTCTACGATCTTTCCTCCATACATAACCAGTACACGGTCGCAAAGCTTTGCGATAACACCAAGATCATGTGTGATCAGGATAATAGATGTCCCAAGTGTTTTCTGAAGATTTTTCAGTACATCAAGAATCTGTGCTTCAATTGTAACATCCAAAGAAGTAGTCGGCTCATCGGCAATAACGATGCTCGGGCTTCCTACCAGAGCGATCGCGATCATAACACGCTGTTTCATACCACCTGAAAGTTCATGTGGATACTGTTTGTAACGGCGTTCTCCATCAGAGATACCTACCATTTTAAGGATTTCAAGTGCTTTTGCTTTTTTCTCAGCCGCACTCATACCTTTTCTTCCGACGAATACTTCTTCAATCTGTTTTCCGATACGCATTGTCGGATTCAATGAGGTCATAGGATCCTGAAAAATATAACTGATCTCTTTTCCACGGAACTGACGAAGTTCTTTTTTGTTCATTTTCAGAACATCTTTTCCTTTATAAAGAATCTCTCCGCCTTCAAAGAATCCAGGCGGTTCCGGATTCAGTCTCATCAGGCACTGAGAGGTAACACTCTTTCCACATCCGGATTCTCCAACTATACCAAGAATTTCTCCCGGACGGACTTCAAAGCTGACATCACGAACAGCTTTTACAACTCCACCGTATGTACGGAAAGAGAATTGCAGATTTTTTACTTCCAATAAATTTTCCATCTTCTATACTCCTTCCTACTCGGTTCCTCTAAGTTTCGGGTCAAATGCATCACGAAGCCCATCACCAAGAAGGTTCAGTGCAAGCATTGTTGTACAAATCAGGAATGCCGGTACAAATACCTGGTACGGATGAATTCTCAGTTGTGCGATTCCGTCTTTTGCAAGTACACCCCAGCTGCAGTTCGGTGGTTTAATACCCAGACCGATATAGCTCAGGAATGCCTCCTGGAAAATAGCTCCCGGAATAGCCATTGTCAGGTTTGTAATGATAAGTCCCATGATATTCGGTAAAATATGTTTTACAATGATTACGATATCCGGCACACCAAGGATCTTGGCTGCAGATACGAAATCAGATTCTCTCAGTTTTAATACTTCACCACGAACGAAACGACATCCACCGATCCATCCGACGCAACACATAGCAAGAATCAAACAGTGTACACCGTTACCAACAACTACCATAAGAAGAATGGTAACGATCAGACTTGGGATTCCGTATAATACGTCAACGACACGCTGGATAACCATATCGATCTTGCCACCGTAGAATCCTGAGATACCACCCATGATAGATCCAACGATTGCATTGATGATGCTGGCTGCAAAACCAATTGTCAGAGATACTCTCGCACCAGACCATGCACGAACCCAGAGATCACGTCCAAGAGAGTCTGTTCCAAACCAATGTGCTTTTGAAAAGCTCTGGTTCATCTCTGCCACACTCTGTGTTGCAATGTCATATTTGCTGAACATTGGAACAAAGATCGCCATAAGTACATAAAGTCCAATCAGGCACAATGAGAAGAATGCAATCTTATTCTTGCGGATTCGTCTCCATGCATCCTGCCAGTAACCAATATTCGGACGGGAAATAGACTCCATTGTCTTTGTATTTTTTCCTACAACTTTAAACTGTTCTTTTGTAATTTCTGCCATTTCTCGTCACCTACCTTTTTTTACCACTCAGACGGATTCTCGGATCTACAATACCGTATAAGATATCTACAATCAGGATTGACACGATCAGGAATGCTCCGTAGAAGATCGTCATACCAAGAACCAGTGTATAATCTGCCATGTTAATACTGTCTACATAATGTTTTCCCATTCCAGGGATTGCGAAAAGGGCTTCGATTACGAATGTTCCTGTTAATACAGATGCAACTGTCGGTCCCATAATGGTAATGATCGGTGTGATCGCATTACGGATCTGATGTTTAACTGTAATTCGGAAATCCGATAAACCTTTCGCACGTGCTGTCTTTGTATAATCTGAAGATACAACTTCCAGCATACTGGAACGCATCAGACGGGAAATGGATGCCAGTGTATAGAATCCAACCGCGATTGACGGTAAAATTGTGTGCTTAAAGCTTGTGTACTGCGCAACCGGAAGAATCTGCCATTTGATTCCGAAGAAATACTGAAGTACAGATCCCATGATGAAGTCAGGAATCGATGTACCAATGATCGCAATCAAAATACAGACGAAGTCCAGTTTCTTTCCTCGATTCAGTGCTGCTACAATTCCAAGGATCAGTCCGAAGAACAGTGCAAAGCACAGTGAACGGATTCCCAGGTCTGCTGAGTATGGGAATGAGTCAGCAATAATACGGTTAACTGTCTGACTTTCATACTTCATAGAATACCCCAGATCACCATGAAGCACATTCTTCATATAAGTTATATACTGCTCTGCAAGCGGTTTATCCAAACCATAGTAAGCTTCCAGATTCGCTTTGATCTCCGGTGTCATCTTGTCACTTGAGAACGGATCTCCCGGCATCAGACGAACCAGGACGAATACAACACTTGTAAGTACCAAAAGTGTTACGATGGCTAATGCAACTCGTTTAGCTATATATTTTGCCATTCTTTTGTCTCCCTTCATTTTTCTTTATTTGATAGCTTTGATTATTTCACATACTTCCTATTGGCTGATACATACCAAATCTACCCCTCAAAATAATCAAAACCCTCAAATAAGCAGCCGGTGCGGACCAGTAAGTCCGCGCCGACCGCAAGGTATGTTACCATCCAACTGTATTATTCGCTGATGTCTGCATATACCAGATCGAAGTCATATCCGACAAAGTATACATTGAAGTTAGAAATCTTCGGATTGATCAGATACTGGTCTCTACGTAACTGAAGCGGTACAAGAGCGGAATCTTCTTCAAGGAAGATCTTTTCTGCCTGGAACAGCATATCCTGTCTTGTCTTAGCATCTGTCTCTGTCTGAGAATCTTTAAGAAGCTTATCATATTCAGCGTTCGCATATCCAGAGTGGTTATACTGACTATCGCTGATCCACAGTTCCAGATAAGAGTATGCGTCAGAGTAGTCCGGAACCCATCCTGTTACTACCATATCGTAATCTTTTTCAGTTTCCATCTGAAGTCTCTGTTTGTAAGTTACCTGGTTGATTTCTACTTTAATACCAAGGTTCTTCTGATACTGTTCCTGAAGAACTTCAGCCTGCTTCTTAGCACCATCTGTATCAGTTGTAAGAAGAGTAATCTTGATGTCTGCCGGATTAGAAACGCCCATTTCTTTCATTGCTGCATCCAGATATTCTTTTGCTTTATCATTATCATTTTCTGCCGGGAATGGTGTATATGGATAAGCTTCGCCGTATGTCTGGTCATCTGCCGCCTGCACGTTTGGAAGTACAAGTCTCTGTGCAACGTCATATACGTCATTGTTAACCAGCTTGTTGTATTCTGTTCTGTTGATTGCATAGTTCAAAGCAAATCTCAAGTTCTTGTTAGCAAGCGGTCTGTCTTCTGACATGTTGAGCATGATGTAATCATCTGCACCTGTATAGTAGAATTCAGTATTTTCTGTATACTGATCTGTCATTTCAGTAGGTACAATTGTGATATCAACTTCGCCCTGTTCCCACATAGCAACCGCTGTCTTAGCATCTGCAACTGTCTTTACGCAGATTTCATCAAGCTTGATGCTGTCTGCATCCCAGTAATTTTCATTCTTAGAAAGGATCATTTCATCGCCGTGTTTCCACTCTGTCATCTTGAACGGTCCGTTATAAACAGATTTTTCCGGATCAGCTGCATATTCTTTTCCGTATTTTTCTACATAATCCTGTCTTGTAGGACCAAATGTAGCCATAGCAGCCATACTAAGGAAGTATGTAGCCGGATGTGCAAGTTCGATAACAACTGTCTTGTCATCTGGTGCAGATACGCCAAGTTCATCGACAGGTACAGAACCTTTATTTACTTCTGCACCGTTTTTGAGGATATATCCGATGAATGCGTAATCGCTTGCCATTTCTGGATCCATAAGTCTCTGGATACCATAAACATAATCGCCTGCTTTTACATCTTCTCCGTCAGACCATTTCAGTCCATCACGAAGGTGGAATGTATAAGTAAGTCCATCATCTGAAATATCCCAGCTTTCAGCTGCATCTGGTTTGACTTCGCCTTCCACGTTACGTGTCAGCATCGCATAGGTGCAGATTTCTGCTGTTGCACATGAGATAGAGTTACTGTTCTGTGGATCCATAGAAGGAAGGTCTTCACGAAGTGTGTAAGTAATTCTCTTCTTTCCTGATGAAGCACTGCTGTCATCTTTCTTGGAATCTTTGGATCCCGGTGTACCACAGCCAGCAAACATTGTTACTGTCATTGCTGTAGCAAGTAAAGCTGCTAATAATTTCTTTTTCATAAATGTTGTCCTCCTTTTTCATTTATAATTCTATTAGCTCATGTGTAGCACTGATCAGGTTTTCATATCCGTCTTTTGTGATGATGCCCTGATCCTCAAGTCTGACACCACCCCAACCCGGAATATAAAGTCCTGGTTCTACTGTCATTATGCTGTTCTCCTGTAAGATATTCTCACAGTTCAGTCCGATATTCGGAAGTTCATGGACGAACAGCCCAACTCCATGACCGATTCCTGTATAATTATACGGAAGGTATTCTGTATCTTTGATTGCTTCAAGTGAAGCTTCATAGCAGGAAGTTCCTGTCACACCGGCTCTTACAGATGCTTCTGTATCTTCTGTCATACGACGGCAGAGATCATAAACTTCTCTCTGTTTGGCGTCTGCCTTGCCGACAACTACTGTTCTTGTCATATCTGAAAGATAACCTTTGTACTGGCATCCATAATCCATCAATACGAAATCACCGTATTCGATTGGCTTACTATCCGGAATCCCGTGAAGCAGAGAGCTCTTTGCTCCTGAAATAACGATTCCACCGTACGGTTTGGTATCTGCACCTTCCATTACCATGTAATGTGCAAGTCTGGATGCGATTTCTTTTTCTGTCACACCCGGACGGATGTCTTTTATAATTTTTTCAAATGCTCTGGATGCGATATCACAGGCAACGGTAAGGTTCTTGATCTCTTCCGGCGTCTTGATCGCGCGGAAGCCTTCGATTACGTTCAGCGTCGGAACCATCTCAGCACTGAGTTCAGCCTGCATAGAGTTCCATTTTTCAAATGTCAGATGATCCTGTTCAAATCCAATTGTTTTAACTCCATCTTTGTCTGCGCAATATGCAACAGCTTTCCCCATGCTGTAGCCAAAATTGATTCGCCAGTTTACAAGTTCGTAATCCGGACATTCATAAGATGCCTGCTCTGTGTATCTTGCATCAGTGATAAAATACTGATTCGCCTTTGTGATAAAAAGGAATGAGTCTTCCCCCGTAAATCCGCTGATACAACGTACATTCGCCGGCTTTGCAATATAAAACGCATCCAGTCTTTCTTTTTCCATGTACTCTCGCAATTGAGTTAATCTGTCCATTTTTGTTCTCCTCTCATGTACTTTTGTTCTTCTGAGACGGTATATTTACCAGATATGTCCGTCCCTCTGCGACAATGTAATACTTTACTAGACCGCAGTCTAGTAGTGTAAACAAAAGAACGCCATGATTTGCATCATGACGTCCTTGTCTTCTTTCAAAGGTCATAGTTTCACGCTATGACGTCTATGTTTAATTATTAGATTGTCCGTATTGTATGTATAAAATCAGTCTTTATACACTTTCGTAAATAACACTGTCTTCAGAGTTGCGTGAATTTCGAAGAAACCCCGTTTTAACAGTTCAATTTTGTAAATTCACTTAGATGAATATTTATTCATATGTGTAATTTTCCTTATTATAGAACCATACTCTAAGATTGTCAAGAGGAATGCTATTTATTTCACAATTTTATTTTCATTCCTTTCAAACCGTCTTGGTACATCCCGGTGATATACCCATATACTGACACAAGGTTCTTTTCCGGGATTGGAAATACTATGACGCTCTCTGCTCTTTATATATACACTGTCTCCCGGATGTAAACTGCAAATTTTTCCTTCCACCTCTACATTCAGAGTTCCTTTTATCACCATACACATTTCCGAAAAGACATGACGATATTCTTCTTTTTTCGCAGATTCTCCCGGTTCAATCGTAATATATTCAAAAATCGATTCTCCCTGACCAAAGTCTGCAACCTCAACCGTCATATTTTCTTCCGGATAAAGATGCTTACTCATTTCTTCTCTGTGTATAACCGTCTTTCCCGGCATTTCCCCTTCCAGTGCATACTGTATATCAATATCCAGTGCTTCACAAATTCGCGCAAGACTGTCCACATTCGGAGATGTCTTATTCTGTTCCAGCATACTCAGATAGCCCGCTGAAAGTCCTGTATATTCTCCCAAAACCCGGATTGTCATCATTTTCTTTTTTCTGCATTCTCTGATCCGTTCACCAATATGAGCTAAATCCAGCATATCACACCCCCTGATTTTCGATTGATTATTTATATGCTACTGTATTTTTTCATATTTTGCAACCCTTCATTTTTGTAAAGTGTTAAAGAATCGGAATTATTTTTCAAATATTTTTGTTTTTCATGTCTTTAAAGCAAGAAAAGCAGACACGCCATTCAACGTATCTGCCTCTCTTAGCATATAAAGCCTATTCTTCAACTGTAACTGTTTCGTCAGCATTTTCTTCGGTTTCAACAGTTTCTGCTGTCTCTGCCGATACTTCAGACTCAGTATCATCATCCATATCAAAATCATCAAAACTGATTTCGTCGTCCATATCCATACCAAGACCTGTATCAAGTTTAACGTCACGGTATTTTCTCATACCTGTTCCTGCCGGAATCAGTTTACCGATAATGACGTTCTCTTTCAGACCGATCAGGTGGTCAACCTTACCTTTGATAGCAGCCTCAGTCAGAACCTTGGTTGTCTCCTGGAAGGATGCAGCTGACAGGAAGGAATCTGTTGCCAGGGATGCCTTGGTAATACCAAGCATGATCTGTTCTCCTGTTGCAGGTTCTTTACCTTCTGTTACCATCTGTTCATTTACATCGTTGAACTCAAGGACATCCACCATTGTTCCCGGAAGGAATTCAGTATCCCCTCTTTCTTCGATGCGGATCTTCTTCAGCATCTGACGAACGATAACTTCGATATGCTTATCATTGATTTCTACACCCTGCAAACGGTATACTCTCTGTACTTCCTGAAGCATGTAGTCCTGTGCAGCACGAAGACCTTTGATCTTAAGAAGGTCATGTGGGTTCACGCTACCTTCTGTAAGCTCGTCACCGGCTTCCAGAACAGCTCCATCCTGTACTTTAATACGTGATCCATAAGGAATCAGATAAGTCTTTGTCTCACCTGTCTGCTGATTGGTAACGATGATTTCACGCTTCTTCTTTGTATCGTTCAGGTTTGCAACACCTGCGATTTCTGTGATGATAGCAAGACCTTTCGGCTTTCTTGCTTCAAAAAGTTCTTCGACACGAGGAAGACCCTGTGTGATATCTCCACCGGCTACACCACCACTATGGAAAGTACGCATGGTCAGCTGTGTACCAGGTTCACCGATTGACTGAGCTGCGATAATACCGACAGCTTCACCAACCTGTACAGGTTCACCTGTTGCCATATTGGCACCATAACATTTCGCACAGATACCAATGTGTGATTTACAGGTCAGGATTGTACGGACTTTCACTTTCTTAAGCGGTGAATTTCCATTTTCATCCACACCATATTTCATAATCTTTTCTGCACGTTTTGGTGTGATCATGTGGTTTGCCTTTACAAGAACATTGCCATCTTTGTCACAGATTGTATAGCATGAATATCTTCCTGTAATACGTTCCTGAAGACTTTCGATTTCTTCATTTCCATCCATAAATGCATGCAGATACATTCCCGGAATTTCGGCATCTTTGCTTACACAGTCAACCTCACGGATGATCAGATCCTGTGATACGTCAACAAGACGTCTTGTCAGGTATCCTGAATCGGCTGTACGAAGGGCAGTATCTGACATACCTTTTCGAGCTCCATGCGCAGACATGAAGTATTCCAGTACGTCCAGACCTTCACGGAAGTTTGACTTGATTGGCAGTTCGATCGTATGACCGGTTGTATCCGCCATAAGTCCACGCATACCTGCAAGCTGTTTGATCTGTTTATCAGATCCACGGGCTCCGGAATCTGCCATCATGAAGATATTGTTGTATTTATCAAGTCCTGTAAGAAGGGCTTCTGTAAGCTCATCATCTGTTTCTTTCCAGGTTTCTACAACCTCTTTGTAACGCTCTTCTTCTGTAATAAGACCACGTTTGAAGTTACGTGTGATCTTATCAACCGTTGACTGTGCTCTTGCGATCAGTTCCGGTTTCTGTGGCGGTACAGTCATATCTGAAATAGATACAGTCATAGCTGCTCTTGTAGAGAGCTTGTATCCCATTGATTTTACATGGTCAAGTACTTCAGCTGTAGCTGACGCACCATGTGTGTTAATAACTTTTTCAAGAATCTGTTTCAGCTGTTTCTTTCCTACATGGAAATCCACTTCAAGAACCAGTTCATTTCCTTCTTTTTCACGATCAACAAAACCAAGATCCTGCGGAATGATTTCGTTGAAGATGAAACGTCCAAGTGTAGACTCTACTGTACCGGTCTTCTTTGTTCCATCCGGCATCGTCTTTGTCACACGTACTTTGATTCTTGAGTGAAGAGTTACAACTCCGTTTTCATAAGCAAGAATTGCTTCATTCACACTCTTGAATACTTTTCCTTCTCCCTTGGCTCCCGGTCTTTCCTGCGTCAGATAGTAGATACCAAGAACCATATCCTGTGAAGGAACAGCTACCGGACCACCATCAGACGGTTTCAGAAGGTTGTTTGGTGAAAGCAGAAGGAAACGGCACTCAGCCTGAGCTTCTACAGAAAGCGGAAGATGAACCGCCATCTGGTCACCATCGAAATCGGCATTGAATGCGGTACATACCAGTGGATGAAGCTTAATTGCTTTACCTTCTACCAGAATCGGTTCAAATGCCTGGATACCAAGACGGTGAAGTGTAGGAGCACGGTTCAGCATAACCGGATGCTCTTTGATTACATCTTCAAGCACATCCCATACTTCCGGCTGAAGACGCTCTACCATTTTCTTAGCATTCTTAATATTGTGAGCAGCTCCGCTCTCAACAAGTTCTTTCATAACAAACGGCTTGAACAGCTCGATTGCCATTTCTTTCGGAAGACCGCACTGATAGATCTTCAGTTCCGGTCCTACAACGATAACGGAACGTCCTGAGTAGTCAACACGTTTTCCGAGCAGGTTCTGACGGAAACGTCCTGATTTACCTTTCAGCATATCAGAAAGGGATTTCAGTGCTCTGTTTCCAGGACCTGTTACCGGACGTCCACGACGTCCGTTATCGATCAGCGCATCAACAGCTTCCTGAAGCATACGCTTCTCGTTTCTTACGATAATATCTGGTGCTCCCAGTTCAAGGAGTCTTCTCAGACGGTTATTTCTGTTAATGATTCTTCTGTACAGATCATTCAGGTCAGATGTTGCAAAACGTCCTCCATCCAGCTGTACCATAGGACGCAGATCCGGCGGGATAACCGGGATAGCTGTAAGGATCATCCACTCCGGTCTGTTTCCGGACTCGCGGAATGCTTCTACAACTTCCAGACGTTTTACAATTCTCGCACGCTTCTGTCCTGTTGCATTCTCCAGGCCTGCCTGAAGTTCTGCATATTCTTTCTCAAGGTCAATAGACTCAAGAAGCTCTTTGATGGATTCAGCACCCATACCTACACGGAATGCATGTCTTCCCCATTTTTCCTTTGCTTCCTGATACTCTGCCTCTGAAAGGATCTGCTTGTAAGAGAGATCTGTCTCTCCCTTATCAAGCACGATGTAAGAAGCAAAGTAAAGTACTCTCTCCAGTGTTCTTGGAGAAATATCAAGGATCAGACCCATACGGCTCGGAATTCCTTTGAAGTACCAGATATGGGATACCGGTGCTGCCAGAGCGATGTGTCCCATACGCTCACGACGAACACTGGCCTTTGTGACCTCAACACCACAGCGATCACATACAACGCCCTTATAACGGATCTTTTTGTATTTACCGCAGTGACACTCCCAGTCTTTGCTTGGTCCGAAGATTCTCTCACAGAAAAGTCCGTCCTTCTCCGGCTTCAAAGTCCTGTAATTGATGGTCTCCGGCTTTGTTACCTCACCTCTGGACCACTCCAGGATTTTTTCAGGTGAAGCCAGGCCGATCTTAATCGCATCAAATGTTAACGGTTCATATTGTTGTTCATTGTTATTTGGCATAAAAACGGCTCCTCCTTATTATTCCTCACCCAGGTAATCATCATCATCAAAACTTAAGTTCTCAAGATCGCTGTCGTCCGGCTCTTCGTCCGGTTCAACATCTTCCAGTTCTTCTCCGACAAACTCCTTCTCTGTGAATCCATGATCTCTGAAAGATTCATTCTCATCACGATACTTTCTGTCTCCTTCGATGATATGACGCAGGTCTGTCTCACCGTAATCAACGCTCTCCATGATCTTAACCTCTGTATTGTCATCACGCAGTACACGGACATCCAGAGCAAGTGACTGGAGCTCTTTAAGAAGAACCTTAAATGACTCAGGAACTCCTGGTTCAGGAATATTCTCTCCCTTAATAATTGCCTCATATGTCTTCACACGTCCTACAACGTCGTCAGACTTCACTGTCAGGATCTCCTGCAGTGTATAAGATGCACCATAAGCCTCCAGGGCCCATACCTCCATCTCTCCGAAACGCTGTCCACCGAACTGAGCTTTTCCACCCAGCGGCTGCTGTGTTACGAGAGAGTAAGGACCAGTAGAACGTGCATGGATCTTGTCGTCTACCAGATGATGCAGTTTCAGATAATGCATGTGTCCGATTGTTACCGGGCTGTCGAAGTACTCTCCTGTACGTCCGTCACGAAGACGAACTTTACCGTCTCTTGACAGCGGAACACCCTTCCAGAGTTCTCTGTGATCTCTGTTCTCAGACAGGAACTGGAGAACTTCCGGACGAAGCTCTTCGCCATGCTTCTTCTCGAACTCATCCCACTCAAGGTTTACATAATCATTTGCCAGATCCAGTGTATCCATAATATCGTTCTCGTTCGCACCTGCGAATACAGGAGTTGATACGTTGAATCCAAGTGCTTTTGCTGCAAGACTCAGATGAATCTCAAGCACCTGTCCGATGTTCATACGAGAAGGCACACCCAGCGGGTTCAGCACGATATCCAGAGGACGTCCATTCGGAAGGAATGGCATATCTTCTACAGGAAGTACACGGGAAACAACACCCTTGTTTCCATGTCGTCCGGCCATCTTATCACCAACGGAGATCTTTCTCTTCTGAGCGATGTAAATACGAACTGCCTGATTTACTCCAGGTGACAGCTCATCTCCGTTTTCTCTTGTAAACACTTTGGCATCTACTACGATACCATATTCTCCATGAGGTACTTTCAGAGATGTATCTCTTACCTCACGTGCTTTCTCACCGAAGATTGCACGAAGCAGTCTCTCTTCAGCAGTCAGCTCTGTCTCTCCCTTTGGAGTTACTTTTCCGACAAGGATATCTCCGGCACGAACCTCAGCACCGATACGGATGATTCCTCTCTCATCCAGATCTTTCAGTGCATCATCACCAACACCTGGGATGTCTCTTGTGATCTCTTCTGGTCCGAGCTTTGTATCTCTTGCTTCTGCTTCATATTCTTCAATATGAACAGATGTGTAGACATCATCCTGAACCAGTCTCTCACTTAAGAGAACAGCATCCTCGTAGTTGTAACCTTCCCATGTCATGAATCCGATCAGCGGGT
>OGQS01001071.1_pt1 | contig 16435 bp, 14 predicted proteins | sample 1553331 | NCBI WGS metagenome assembly OGQS01 (sample SAMEA2580012, study PRJEB22360) | human gut metagenome | biome: human gut; feature: human-associated habitat; material: faeces | place: Denmark | collected 2008/2010
CTGCAAAAGGCGCATCCGTTGCGGCAAAGGCCCTGCTTGCGTCCATTAAGGCGCTGGTGACCGCTATCGCCGCTGGAGGATGGGTTGCCATCCTTGCCATTGTGGTGATCTGCTTGATCGGCCTGATCGCCGCCTCTCCCTTTGGCATCTTCTTTTCTGGTGAGGACAGCGGCACGGGCCAGACCATGCCTACCGTTGTCCAGAAGATCAACTTGGAATACGAGAGCAAGCTGGGAGAAATTGAGAGCAGCGCCGCCCATGACCGCCTGGAACTGTCCGGCTCCCGCGCTGTCTGGCCCGAAGTGTTGGCCGTCTATGCCGTGAAAACTACCACCGACCCGGACAATCCCCAGGAAGTCGCCACGATGGATGATGGAAAAAAAGAACTCCTGAAAGAGATATTTTGGGCCATGAACGAGATCAGCCACTGGACAGAAACCGCGACCACCACCCAAACCGTGGAAACTGATGATGGAAAGGGCAACATCATTGTGGAAGAAGTAGAGGTAACGGCTACGACCCTTTATATTACCGTGACCCACAAAACCGCGGATGAAATGGCGGACATCTACAATTTTACCGCTGACCAGCGAGAGATGCTTGCGGAGTTACTGGCTGAAGAAAGCAACGGTATGTGGAGTGCTGTTCTATACGGCATTGGCACAGGTGATAGGGAGATCGTAACGGTGGCCCTCTCCCAGCTCGGCAATGTAGGCGGTCGGCCCTATTGGTCCTGGTATGGCTTCGAGAGCCGGGTGGATTGGTGCGCCTGCTTTGTTTCCTGGTGCGCCAACGAGTGCGGCTATCTGGACACCGGCGTCATCCCAAGGTTCGCAAGCTGCTCCATCGGCATCCAGTGGTTCCGGGAGAGAGGACTGTGGCAGGACCTCAGCTATGAGCCGCGCCCCGGCGACCTGCTCTTTTTCGATTGGGATGATGAGGACGAAGGCCAGGACGGAGCTGCGGACCATGTAGGCATTGTGGAAAAGGTGGATGGCGGGATCGTCTATACCGTGGAAGGAAACTCTGGCGATAGTTGCCGGGAAAATCGCTATGCCATAGGCCATTATGAGATTTACGGGTACGGCACACCGGCTTATTAAAAGGGGGACAGCCTGTGGCTGTCCCTACATAGTGCAATAATATCCCTACTTATATTTAAAAAATTATCAGCATTTGTCATCTACTGTAACTGAATATTATGTGATACAATTCTTAAGGGTGGGCCAGGGCAATTTCTCAAAGACTTTTACCGCCATCCAAACAGGCCGGCACCGCCCGCAACCGCTTTTCCACGGTGTGATCTTTTCTCATGACGGAACCTCCCGTCTCTTGTCTGGAGGTTCTGTCATGATACGCCTTCACCCAGTCCAATACCCGATTTTCCGAGCACAGTTGATACTTTTCCGCAATGGACATAGAACTGCCCTGGCCCGACAGATATTCCCCCACCACCCTGCGCTTTACTCCCCAACTGTACTGACACTTGGCCTGGTTTCCATTTTCCCACAGCCCGGAAGCACCCTCGGAACGATACCGGCTGGTCCAGTTTTCCATGGTGGAATGGCCTAACCCTGCCTCCCGCGCCGCCTCCCGCATCCGTAGCCGTCCTGCAAGGTATTCCTCCACCAGCGAGACCTTTTCTTCCGATGCAAGCTCTTTCCGCTTTCTCATCTGTGCTCTCTCCGCTGTGATTTCCTTGTCTGTCTTATTGGGAGCATATCAAAGTGTTCCGCAGCTGTTTGCGATATTTTGAAACTCAGTACCCCAAAATGAACCATTGGATATAGTAAACAAAATAGCAGGATTATGTTTTATGGTGAAAATAAAGGGAGATCTTTCTATGTTTATCTACCTGGCTATGATCGACTCTCCAGAGGAGAAACTAAAATTTGATCATATATGAGCGGTACAAAGGCCTGATGTTCTATACGGCAAATAGCGTGCTGGGAGATACACGGGATTCTGAGGATATAGTTCATGACGCTTTTTTAAAGATAATAGAAATAATTGATGAGATTGATGATCCAAAGAGTCCCCAAACGAGATATTTAATCGTTACTATAACTGAAAACAAAGCAATAGACTTGTACCGTAAGCGAAAGTCAAAAACAGTTGTTCCTTTTGAAGAAGAGTACATAGGTGTCCCAGAGCAGTCTGCAATTGATCAGGTTGAGGAAACCGATGGACTGGTTAAAGCCATTGCATTGTTACCGGGAAGATACCGTGAAGTACTCCTGTTGAAATACGCCCGGGGGTATTCTATGGAAGAGATCGCTGTGATGCTGTCCATGTCGAAAGAAAATGTAAAAAAGACCATACAGCGGGCCAGAAAAAGGTTGGAAGATCAGTTGGACAGAGAGGAGGCGTAGCATATGAAAATCACAGAAGAAATGCTATATAAGTGCGCTCCGAAAGCGGAAAAGCTTTGGCTCAGTTCACTTCCGCCTGATAATCAAATTCCGGAGCATAAATTCTCCCGGCGCTTTGAGCGGAAGATGAGACGGCTCATTCGGGAGCAGCGACGCTCACTGCCAATGAGAAAGGCTCTGCAAATTGCCCGGCAGACAGCCGCTGCGATCTTAATTGCAGCAACCCTTAGTTTCTCTTGTCTGATGACAGTTGAGGCCTATCGAGCCAAGTTCATAGAGGTTATTACTGAGGTGTTCTACGACTTGACACACTTCAGTTTCTTCTCTTCCTGGCAGGATGACACGGAATTGGCCGAAATTGAGTTTAGCTATCTTCCAGAAGGAATAAATGAAGTCCGCCGCGAGACCTTGTCCGAACCACAAAGCCAAACGATCTATTTTGAAAACTCAGAGGGCCGGCAATTAAAATTCAGCCAGCAGTTAGTCACTGACAGTACCGGCTTGGATATTATTCTGGATACCGAAGATAGTACGACAACAACAGTTCCCTTTGGCGACTACAACGCTTCTCTTATTATAAAAGAAGATATTTCAATTTTGATGTGGGAAGATGATCCATATCTAATGCTTCTGACTGGTGATTTCCCGTCAGAGGAAATTATCAAAATTGCTAACGGAATAACCATATCGAAATAATTCCTACTTTTGAGAAAAAACAAATTTTGAGTGTCCCCAAATCGCCTCCTTCTTCGTTACTGTAATTGGAACAGGAAGGAGGTGATTCTTATGTTCAAACAGGTTTCAAAGCAGTTGCTCTGTCTGCTCTGCGCTGTTATCTGCACATGTGCGCTTTCCTCCCTGTGTATGGCAGCTGATATATCTTCGATAGAAGATGGTGTTATCGAGCTTAGGATGACGAATATCAATGATGCTCAATGCGCAATTTCTGTTAAAAACGGAACAGCTGCTGCAAGCGCCAATGTAGGTGGTAAACGCGGTGCTGAAAAATGCAAAATTGTCCTGAAGATTCAGGAACAGCAAGGGAGCCGCTGGGTCACATTGGATTCGTGGACGGTCGAAGAAGATGGACGCAACGCTTCGATTAACGGATCGGTCGATGCAAAGAGCGGTAAAACCTATCGGGCACAGGCTACGGTTACAGTTTGGCTTGATGGCAAAGCAGAAAGCAAGACCATTACCACAACAGGCAAAACAGCATAAACCAAGCAATTTTGAAAGGTGTTCTGCATGTATGCAGAACACCCCAGACTGTCGATAAAGTATATTTCTTCGATTTATGCTGCAAGAGCCTCGCAGAGTTCCGCCGTCCGCAGACGGCGGAAGAGGGTCGAATCGTGTTTTCCGGCGGCGTGTACGTCGGAAAACACACTTCCCAGGCCACAAGTGTGCGAGCGAAAGCGAGTGCGCGCAGCGGCCTGCATCCCCTCGAAAAAATGCTTGCATTTTTGAGAAGCGTGTCGAAGTTTTTCGACACGCTGAGGTGTTCTGCATACATGCAGAACACCCCAAGGGCTTGCCCTTGGGGTGTTTGATGTTCAGCTGGCCATCTGGCGCTTGATACCTTTTGAAATAAGCATCAAAACAAAAATAACTATCAGGAGGTTGAGCAAATGCAAAAGAGATGGGTGCTTAAAATGATGCTTTCCATTGTCCTATGTATGTCCCTGTTATTCTCAGCAACACCTGTTTCAGCAGTAGACGTAGAAAGCGAAAATTATGAAGGCGAAATGATTGAAGCCGTTGCACTTACGGCAGATAATATACCAGAAGTTATTTCGGCAGCGAGCATTGAGGAAAACAATCATATTGCACGGATCTTTTCGGAAGAAAAGGATATGAACTCTATTGTTTTCCTCAATGATGATGATACCGCCACCCTCTATTATTTTGAAGAAGCGGTAAAATTCATCGACGAGGATGGGCATATCAAAGATAAAAGCAATCAGTTATATAGTGCCTTTGATGATCCGCAGTTTGCATTAGATTACTCGTATGTCAACAAGGATAACAACATTCGTACTTACTTTCCCAAAACACTGTCTCAAGAGTCTGGAATTCTTTTGAAAACTGGAGACCAATATATAGAAATCGCCCCGCTTATGACTGGCCAGAGCTCGGCTTCAAAATCTGACAGTGATTCTGGTGATACGGTTCATTACTCCGATATATTTGGAACAGGAACTTGGGTAGAATATTCACCTACATTTGGAGGATTCAAGGAAGAAATCGTCCTTCACGAATACACCGACAACGAATTTAGCTTCATTTTAGATGCCGGTGGCTTGACCCCTGTATGCCAAAATAATCATATTATCCTTACAGACGCTTCGGGCGAAACTGTTTTTGTCATGGACCCAATCTATGTATATGATAGCTATGTGGGTGAAGTTGATGAGGCAACCGACGGTTACTGCCATAACACATGGAATAATATTGTTGGTCTCCAATTCCTCAGTGATGATCAGTACAAAATCACGATTACAGTGGACGAGAGTTTTTTAGCGGATAGCAGAACAGAATATCCCGTATATATAGACCCATCCTTTACTGTAAGCACATCTGGTAGTGGGAGCAGCAAAACCATACAAGATGTTCCCATTTATAATGGTGCTGATGCAAAGAATGTTGCGAGCGGCAGTAATACTTATGGACTCCTAGGGTACGTTGGGCAGTCTGGAGGAAAAGAATACGGAGTTGGCCGACTTCTGATGAAGTTCCCCGGACTCTTGAATAACCAAACATACAAAGCATTGGGTGCGAATGCCATTACAAAGGCGACGCTTTCTATTAAAGAGGCATCAGGGCTATCAACTCGAACTACTATTTATGCTAATCAATATTCTGGGTCAACATGGACAGAATCGAGTGCCACTTACAACAATACCTCTTGGAATGGATACACCTCTCCAAGTACCAGTTCGACTGTGGGTAGTAGTAGCCAAGCGACGGTTTCTTTTGACATCACCAAGATTGTGCAAGAATGGAAACGCAATACGACCAATGCTAATAAGGGAATCATATTAAGAAATTCAAACGAAAGCAATGCGTCATATCGGAAAGATATCCGGTCTACAGAAAGTAGCAACAAACCTGAGTTATCTATTACGTATAATTTTTATGGCTGTAAGCCCTATATTTCTCAAGCTAGCAGGAACATCAACTGCCACGGGTATGCTTGCTTCACAAACAACTGGCCTCAGTTTTTGACAGCGGATGACGCTAGGTATGTTCAGAATCAGTCTACCACGACGGCGCAAGCCCTTGCACGCACCAAGACACGAATGACTACTTGGCTCAATAGTAACTTCCGAGGCCGTTGGAAGGAAGTGAGTGGTCCGAATGTTACACTCGCTTCCAATCAGTGGATGATCGTTATGAGAATCGGTAAGCAGGGAGTAAACTACGACTATCATTACTGGTATCGTACAAACGATGGTCCATGGGCTAATAAACACGGACAGACACCATCCGTCCTTCTGCCTGCATCTGATATGCCAACAACTAATTCTTCGTCTGGATGGGCATTAAATGGAAAAACCGGATTTTACAATAGCAGTATCGTATATTATGTGCTGACACAGTGAGGAGGGTTCGCGGTGAAACATACAAGAATCAAGATGATTTGTATTGTCATAGGTATGATACTTCTGCTGAGCACGGTTGTAAATGCAGTTTCTATGGGCGGCTTCTCCTTGCTGCACGCAGCAGGAGATGCTGAAACGGGGGAACTTCCTAAAGGTACCGCGTTGAGCATTGCAGAAGCAATCCCTGAAGAATATTCTCCAGAAGAGCTAATCACGAACACCTATCATGAAGATATGCTTTCTGATTTAGGCATTGATAAGACAGGAGAAATATTGGATTTCAACTTTGCTGCAAGGTCTTTGACAGCTATTAACGAACGATATCCGATGGAATGTGTACGGCGTGTGACAGATCAGTTGATCTATGCAGTATATCGGATCGAAGGTGAAGGAAAAGAATTTAATGCATACTTCTTCTTTGAGAAGTTAAATCCGGCAGAGACAGCGGCGACCAAAGGGGCGGAAGTCTGGTGGCTTACTGGGCGGGTCCTGTTTTCTGAAAAAGAACTATCACTTGAGGACTTCGCAACTATTTCGGTCGGATCTTCAGTTAAAGATGTCGCGAAAATTGATCCGATGACATCGGATTTTGTTCCAGAAGATACTGGCCCTATAACTGTTCAAGATTTTGACTTTGAATTGAATGATTATGTTGAGCGCATCTATACCCCAGAGCCGGTTTTGGAGTACAAGGATTACCATCTGCTAACAGATGGAATTTTATGTGTTATGTATTCTCGTTCAAGTGCAGATGATGATTTCGTTGTCGCTTCTATGGGCGTTAACCCCTACTTTGAAGTTGAATCGAACTACTCCCGTGGAACTGTTAGGCAGGAAGTTGCACCAATAGACTTTCCCAATTAACTGTCCTACGATGCAAGCGTGAGGTGTTCCTACGTTTTAAAGACAATTTCATTGGTCAGGCATGACAAAACGGCCCCAGGATACTGTAACATCCTGGGGCCACTCTGGGAAGCATAAAACATCCTTATCTGGGTGGAACCATGCCCGCAAACGGCTTTTTGTGTAATGCGATAGCTCTTTTTTATCTTTCCGGTTTTGTCTGGGCATTTGCAGCGTTCCTATTCAGAGCCAAACATATGTTGATCAGAATTTTACACCTCCTGCGCCCAGACCTCAGACAAGATCGGCTGCGGCTGTGGCAGATCCTATGCGGGTTCTAATGGCGGAGCTTGGCGGATTAGGATTACCTTCGGCGGTACTTTACTCTTTGAATGCCATGGGTGCAGGCATGGTTGCAGCAATTGCTGATGGTCCTCTCCCTGTCGGGGATATTCTGCTTGCTGCTACAACAGCCAGTGCGGTTTTGGTTATTGCTGCGCACTGGGATGTCGTATCTCCAAAATTCAATCAAATTACCAGAGCTTTCCAAAAAGCATTTTCAACTGCGGCATCTAATATTTTGTCGGCCTTTTCTAAGATTAAAAGCGATGCCAAAAAAGAGGCAGATAAAGCAGACAAAAAAGAAAAGGAGAAGGCTAAAGCCGAGAGTAAGAAGCGGATTGAAGATGTCCTGAAAGGAAAAACTAAAGACCATAAAACAAAAGGGAACACAAACATTTATACCGGGCGCGGTGGGAAAAATGCCGCTGAAAGGGATTTCAATAAATTGAACCAAGGAAAGACCACAACCAGAAATGGAACTAAGGTTGGACAATTGCCGGATGGAACAAAAATAAATGTTCGGACCCACAGTAAAGATGGCCGGATTACTCTTGAAATTCAGGGTAGGGGTCAGTACCACATAAAAATTCGTTATGAGTAGGAGAGAGTATGGACAATAAGCATTTCATAAAATGGATTCCGCATAGCGATGTTGTGGCGGTATATGATATGGAAGACATCGGATGGCGTAATGAGGGATTTGTTTTGACATTGTTTCCGGATGACCTCGACCCTGCTAAACGATCCAAATATAACTTTGAAATGGTCTGGCAGGAGGTACTTTGCTATCAAGTAACAGACGAGAGGTATCGACCAGACTTGTGGGTGTCCAGTCCCGATGAAGCATGGACTTTTTATACGAGTGAATCGTCGGAATTCTTAGAGAACTTCCGAAAAGACAACGACCTTGTTCCTGACACTGTTTATCATTTTATTGTGGGAGGAACAAATTTCGTGATCGATATCTTATCCACCGAATATCCAAAAGTTCGATTTGCAAATCGGGCTTAGATACCAATTCGTTAACCTAAGAAACCCGTGAAAGAGTTTTGAACTCCTTCACGGGTTTCTCCTTGTTACCTTACTACAAGCACAAAAGCCTGCAAAATGATTTCCTCCGCCATAAGTTTCAAATCATTCAAATGGCGTGTACGTTCCAAAATATCATCCGTCGCCGGCATAGGATTGTCAATTATCATTTGCTGAGTTAACCGCTCGATACGCTCCGTAGCCTCCTGCTGAACTTGGTGCATCGTTTCCATAAGCATTCCATCCATTTTCAGAATCATATACCGATCCGGGTGATTATCACGCAGATAAGTGAGCGCCATTCTTCCGTACCGCCCTAGCGGTCGGTCATCCTCTGCGTAGTCGGAAATCTGTATGTTCGGCATTAAAATTCCATCTTGTTCATGGTAGGATAAGTTAAGATCCGGCTTTTTCATTTTGTGTGCCTCCATTGATTTGGATTTTGTCACAAGTCCATGAAACCTATCTGAATCACACTTTATCAAAAGACTTTGTTAATATCCTTATCCATACGGGGCGAACTGCTGGAACTCTATTTATCTAGCGCAAAACGTTCCTGCACAAGCAGCCTGTGTGAGAAGTACAGGCTGAGTGATCGAGCTGTTCAAAAGCGGAAAGCGGCCTTTGAAAAATTCGTCTTAGATTTATGATACAGCTATTTATAGTTCTTTTTGGGGGAAACACTCCATTAGCTGGGAGAATATCTCAGCTTCCTCTACTTGATCAATCGGATACTGACCGTGACATTCAGCAATATCTGGGACATAGGATGGGATGACCAGGGTGATTGGTACATCTTCGTCTCGAAGATATACTGTCCAACTAGAATTACCGTCCCGCTTGATACTTTCGATATTTTTTTTTGAATATAGTCTTGCTGGCGTCTCTATTCCTTGGAGATCTATGGGAGTTACAATAAACATAGCAAGCGTTGGAATACAAGCGATTGCATAATTGCAAATTGTCCATGTGCAACCATCCCAATCTATAGAATACCCATATACTGCTGTGTACGCGACTGGTGTATCTAAAGTCTTTAACAATGCTTCTTGAATCCGGTCACGGCTTTTTAGATTTTTTGGGGGCGAAACCTCAAAGAGCCGTCTTATATTACTATTATTATTCACACTGGACTGACATTTCCTTTCTGGTTCACATAAGTGTTTATCTCCCTGTATCACCTTGTTGGACACAGCGCTTTAAATCTGATCCAGGAGTGAATTTTACAGTATTCCGCGCCGGAATCAGAATAGTTTCCTGTGTCCTAGGATTCCTTCCTATCCGTTCCTTAGATACTGACACAGAAAAAGTGCCAAATCCAACTAGCTGTATCTTACCGCCGCTTTCCAGCTCTTCAGATACTGCTTTGCAGAAAGCATTTAATACAATTTGGGTAACCTTTGTGGGCATTCCCGATAGTTCTGCAATACGTTTCGATAACTCATCTTTGTTCATTTTATGGTATCCTCCTTTTTGTATTATCACAATCCATATTACTAAACGAGTTTCCCTGAGAAACCCGGATTTGTCGGTCCATTTGCGGTATCAGTTCAGGTATCTTGTTTATAAGGTAAGTGTCCAATAAAGAGTTTTCTTCACGCTTCACCTATCCGTAAATGTCCAAAAAGCTTTGTTATATATTCTCTGATGGTGCAGAGTCTCTCAGCTCCCCATCCTTTTCCTCCACATAAGCCTTCAATGTTTTCCCAGGACGGAATACGATCCTTCTTCGGAACGAACCACGCAGTTTGGGTCTGAGATAAAAGCTTCCAAATCCCGATATTTTGACGGATACCCCAGAACTAATCTCTTCCATCAATATATCAAACAGTGCGTTTGTCAAACGCTTTGCCTCCACCTGTGTAAGATTCATACGGTCTGCTAATACAAGACCCAGTTCTTTCTTATTCATTCTGATACCCTCTCTTTTTGACTTTTTTTATTATCGGGTCATATATAGGGCAAAAAATAAAACGAGATAACTTATAACTACTTTAATATAGTTAATTATATTACGGTACAACTCAAATGTCCAGATAAAAATGACCTAATATTATAAATAGTCATAACAAGAAAGTGACCTTTGGCTATCTATACGCTCGATAAACCATACTCATCCAAACTGTCAATTTTGTCTATTTATAAGAATAAAACAGTTCACATTCTCAAGTATATCTATTATAATAAAAGTGATACCAGTTCGGAGGAATCGATATGCCAAAAATATTTTCAGATATAGAAAAAGACATACAACGAAATACATTATTTGAAAAAGGGTTGCAAATGATTGTCGAACGTGGCTATAAAAATGTCACGGTAGATGAACTCGTCACTTTAATTGGATCTTCCAAGGGGTATTTCTACCGACTCTTTGAATCAAAAGAAGAATTCTTTTTGCAGGCAATCAGTTGGCAGATGACACAGAACCTTGAAATCCTTACGGCCGCCCGCAGTAACGGGGCCTCAACTGATGAACTTAGCCAGCTCTATAAAGAACTCTTTATGCAGGCCAGTACAATCAACTATATGGACATGTTTTATATTTATTCCAAAGTGAGTGAAGTGCAGTGGAAGCAGTTCCGGGATTTTGAAGAATCACATTATATTCGGGTGGTCAAACTGTTGGGGAAAGACCCAACCATCTGTGATCCCAAGGTACTCAGCAACCTATCCGCTATGATCTATCTCTCTTGCGGAATGATACAATACGCGCCCTATCTGTTTGAGGAAAAAAATGACGCTGTTCTAGATATTCTGCTTGCCACCATGCACCGCTATGTAACTGAACATTGAACCAGTCTATACTGTCATACTGTAATATAAAACAGCTCCATGCCAATAGTGGCACGGAGCTGTTTTATGGTGCAAAATGAACGTGATTTCAGAACAGTTCCCTTGATTCTAGGATTACAGGCATCCATATATTGGGATATGCTTCATTCAATAGGACACCACTCTATCTTTTCTAGAACCTAACATATCTGACGAGGTTGTGCTTGCAAAAGCATTATATTTCCGCAGATTTTGTTCTCCAATGCAGTATAAACCCAGGGATTTATCCCTGGGTTCCCTGCATATACAGGGAATCCTTTTTTCCGTTTCCTTACAGTACAGACACTACTACTTTAATTTGATCCACCGCTCATGGACCCCATCTTCTTTCCGCTCAAATGAATGACTATTGGTGGCCTCCTGAACGGTCAGATAATACCATGCACTGGGGTCTGCATTATCCGGCCAGGTCTTCATACCAGAGAGCAAATCTTTTTCGCTTTCTGGCAGCCGACCCAAGACACGGTTTATCATTGCCATGGCCTCTGCGCGGGTGATTGTAGCGTTAGGGCGGAACGTGCCATCCATATAGCCATTGACCCAGCCAAGTGCAGCGGCATGCTCAACGAATTTCTCCGCCCAATGCCCATGGATATCGGAGAAGCTTTCAGTGCTTTCTACCTTGGAATGGTCAAAGCGGGCGCAGATTGTTGCAAATTCAGCACGAGTGATTGGCGCATTGGGGTCAAATATCTCTGTGGAGCGCCCCTTCACAATGCCCAATCTGGAAATTGTTGAGACTGCGGTATTAAACCACATACCATCGGTCACATCTGAGAAAGCGTTGCTATCGTTTTCATTTGCTACGCGTACATCTTCGTCCAGAAGCCGATAGAAAATCATCGCTACTTCTGCCCGCGTGATCTTAGCGTTTGGACGGACTGTACCATCCGTATATCCGGCCACATAGGCAAAATGGTCATCCCCATTGAGCATATCCGGGATATGGAGTGCAGGGGCATTCTTTTCCCAGCCCGCATACACGGTTTTATTCCCGGTCATCTGAATACGGTTGATCTCATTGGTGAGCTTCTCGTCTGCGTACCAGCCGGTGAAGAGGTAGCCTTCGCGCATGGGGGTCTTGCCGAGTTTTACTGTCGTGCCGGAGTCATAGCGCTCAGCTTTATATTCCGTTCCGCCATTGGACACATAGGTGAGAGTATAACGTGTGCTTCCTCCGTGGCCACCATTCCCTCCATGACCGCCGTCTCTGTGGAACGAGTAGGTATAAAGCACGTTGCCAGTCATGGCATCCGCAGTGGTATCGGGCTGCCGATCCCATGTGCCGCCGGTATAGCCGCTGTCGGCTTTCATGCCGGTGGGAATGTCGGCGGCATCCAGTGTGCCCTTGCCATTGGTGAGGGGCACTGTCACGTGTTTGTCCGTAGTTGTTCCATCTTCCCAGGTCCCGTTTGAAATTCGGAACGTGATCGTTACAGTCGCTTTCAGGACATTTGAAACCCCGAGAATATCATAGACCGGACCTGGCATACCGACTGAACCGCTCCAAAGGGACAAGTGACGGGTATAAAAATCCGGTAGGGATGCCGTTACAAACGGATCGCTGGAAATTGCTTCCGTACCATTCGCAATAGCTTGCAGTGTAATTCCATCTGTCTTTTGCGTCACATAGTTAAACCCTGTATAGGAGGGAGCCCCCTCGTTGCTTGTTGCATCTTTCCCCCAGTAGTCTGTCTGGAACACACGAGGTGCAATGTGAATCTGTCCCATTTTGGGACCTTGCCGAAATTCTCCATTTTGTGAATAGGTGATCGGAACAGCTGTCCGTCCAGTCCCGTTGACCTCTACAAAGTAGTTGTTCTGGAACTTCGATGTCGGTGTGATAAGTGCTGAATACTGATCCAGGGATGCCGTGGCCTCAGCTCTGCCTTCATTAGGAGTATCCAAAACAGTAAACCCGCTCAATGTCCCATCATAGAGGACACCAACTGAGGCGGCCTCACCACTGGATCCGGGTGACACCATGTTCATTCCACCACCAATAAAGGATGCAGAATCTTCAATCACCGCCGTGGCCGGGTCTCCCGCTGCTCCCTGCAATACACCGGAAAATCCACCCGCGACACTGGAATTATTTGTGTAACTGGATGATCCCTCCACTGCTCCAAACACAAGGGCAGTGGAATGCATGACCTTCATCTGTTTGCCATATACCGACCAAAGCTTTCCCCCATAACCGCCAATAGTAACCACGCCGGTATTATTTGAGGAACTCACATTTTCTCCAATTTGCGCCGCATTATTGCAGTGTGTTTCTTCAATGGACAGTCCGGAAAAGCCGCCGAGATTTACATAGTTTCCATTCTGTGCAAGAATAGAGTCTTGGGTGAACGCAGCAGAGTTCGTAATTTGTCCCCCATACCCATACCCCTCAAACCCTCCAATATTCTGGTTATTCTTTGTGGTGGTCTGCGGATTTCCGAAGACTTCTATAGTATGCAGATTTGTGCAGGAATCATCAATTTTCCCCCGGTTTTCACCAATGAATCCGCCAATATTTCCGATTCCTGCCACTTTTAAGCTGTTTAGGCTGGCGCTGCTGGCGATGATACTTCCTTTGGCGCTGTTTCGTCCAGAAAAACCTCCGATATATAAAAGGTCAGTGCCAGATACAAAAAACTTTTCACACGTGACCGCACAGTTTGTAATCGCCCCCTGATTCAAGGCAAGCAGCCCGCCTACAGTAGCGCCATTTTGAGAGTTTTCTGCAACGATCTCATCTAGTACAAAGTCAATGTTTCGGAGTTCAGCTCCAATTTGCGGTTGGTTGTCATGTTTTCTAAGAAAAGCAGCAAATCCTCCAACGTTCGTCAACTCATCCGCCTGAATGCGATGAACCGATATTTCATTCTTATCTGCCATGCCGTCAAACTGTGCGACTTGGATCGCAAACCCCGCAGCACTGCCACCCACTCCATGTGCCGCTATCCCGTTTGCTAAGGAAATTTTGTTACTTTGTCCCTTTACAAAGTGATAAAACGGTGCCGCGATGACATGTCCCGTTTCATTGGAGGCAGTCAGACTCTTTGCAGATAACTGATTGCCGTTGCCCATAAAGTAGCCCCAAAGAATCGCAATAGACAAATCAGTCTGTCCATCAGCAGCAACCTTACCGCCAATCCGGATTTGGTTACTTTCGAATGTATCATAATTGTCCAACCCACCAGACATATTGTTAAAGAGCCCGCCACATGCAACTGTTTGAATGTCGTCCGCACCGGATTCATATTCAAGCGCAGTGGAATACGCCTGAATATCTCCATCAACGTTTAAAGTAACATTCCGAATGGTGAACGGATTCGCTGGCAGTTCTTGATCCGGAATATCATGCAAATAGTCCCAATCACCCAGACCCATGGCGTGGGTATCCATCCCGATGTTCCCATGGTTTTCGGCGCAGATACTCCCCCTCACAGTGAGATTTATGTCTTCCAAATGATGCAGATCATGGCCCGCCGCACTTGCGAGCAACGGATCATGGCCATAGCTATATGGACGATTAAACAGCGAATCGCCTTCTGCTACCGCCTTGATATCCCCATTGACTGTCAAGTTGATATTTTGAAATTTTTTCTCCTGTAAGTCATATCCAAGGCCCAGAGCCTCAGAGCGAAAGTGATGGCTGCCAGCCAAAATCGAACCGTCTACCTGAATCGTAATATTCTGAATACTCTGTTCCGACCCTACTCCCCGCAACGACCGGGTGAAGAAAAAGCCGGAAGATCGGGCATAAATCAACTCTGTATCCGATTGCTCATACCGCTCTGGCTGAAGGGTTCCAATATCTCCTCCTATAGAAATCTGGACATTCTTTACATCAGCCCCATCCATTTGATATGCAAACCCGGCCGCATAGGCTTCTGTGTTCTTGTCAGTGCCATTTTGTGTCCAATAAGCTCTCAACATAGGCAAAACGTTGCCTTGCACTATAATCATGATGTCCTGTATTTTATAATTGGTCTCATTTGGTTTGCGCTGCAAAATTTCGTTTGCAAAGCCAGTTCCGTGTACATTTCCTTCATAGACGAGGGACAAGTCACTGATAGTGCCCACAAAGGAGTCCTCTGAAACAGAGATTCTTCCAAACAACGGATAGATTTTTCTCTGTCCCTGTGTGATGGTGATGGTATGTCCATTTCCATAAAAGCTGCTGTTCTCCAGCCAAAACGAGTTTTCATACTCTGCGTATTTGGTATTCTGGGCAAACTGCTCGTTGATATCATCTGAGGAAATTGTAAGGTCTGCATTCAGATAAATATCTGCATTCCTGATGCCGTACCGCTCCCAATCCCCCATAACCCCAGAGTCCATTTGAAGTTCACGATTCAATAGGGCAATCAAGTCTTTCGCTGTAGTAATCTGGATCTCCTCTCTGCCATCAGCAGTCTGAAGTACCGCGGGCAACACAGCTTCCTCACCTAATTCCAGTTCCTCGGAATGAACCTTCTCTTCTTCTGCCAGAAACTCCTCTTTTTCTGTTCCTTCCGCCGGTGGGGAATCCGGCGATAGCTGAATATGGTCGATTTCAAAGCTTGGGGGTCCAGGTTCTTCTCCTTCGGCTTTCTCCGGTGATACAGACAGAGGCAATGTCTCATTTAAAACCAGTGCGCTATCAAACGATCCGTTCGCTGAAACGGAAGCCGCATGGGCTGGAACCAAACTAGACAGCAGACATGCAACCAGAAATGTAGCGATTCTTGTTTTCCACATAGTTTCTCCTCCTTTAAATTATATTTAATTGTGACCATTTAATGTTTGTAGTCATTATAGTGCGTATCAAATCAGATGTCCATGCAAAATGGCTAGGAGATATGCCAGGTCATTTTGTAGACTGCCATCCCGTAAAATCAAACAGCTCCATGCCAGTAATGGCACGGAGCTGTTTGATAGCTTTTCAGAGCAGCTCCCTTGATCCCGGGTTCTCAGCAACCCTCATCTTGTGAATCTTGCTTTCCAATACAGTAGGAATCACTCCCCGCATATGCCGGGAGCCGTTCTTGCTAGCCCCTTATCAGTACAGACGCTGCTATTATTTCAATTTACTCCACTGCTCATGGACTCCATCTGCTTTCCGCTCAAATGTATGACCATTGGTGGCCTCCTGGACGGCCAGATAATACCATGCACTGGGGTCTGCATTGTCCGGCCAAGTCTTCATACCGGGGAGCAGATCCTTTTCGCTCTCTGGCAGCCGACCCAGGACACGGTTGATCATTGCCATCGCTTCTGCACGGGTGATTGTGGTGTTGGGGCGGAATGTGCCATCCATATAGCCATTGACCCAGCCCAGTGCAGCGGCACGCTCAACAAATTTCTCCGCCCAATGTCCATGGATATCAGAGAAGCTTTCAGTGCCTTCTACGCTGGAATGGTCAAAACGGGCGCAGATTG
>OGQS01001077.1_pt1 | contig 16338 bp, 14 predicted proteins | sample 1553331 | NCBI WGS metagenome assembly OGQS01 (sample SAMEA2580012, study PRJEB22360) | human gut metagenome | biome: human gut; feature: human-associated habitat; material: faeces | place: Denmark | collected 2008/2010
CAGCCCGTCTGATCAACCAGAGCATGCCTATCAGCTACTTTATGACAAGAGAGCATCTGATCACATTTAACAGTGATGATTATATTGATGAGATCCGTGAAGTGATGGCAAGTAAACGTCACCGTGATTTCCCGATCCTTGACAAGGATGGCTATTATCTGGGGATGATCTCCCGCAGAAACTTACTTGGCGCAAAAGGAAAACAGGTTATTTTAGTAGACCACAATGAGAAGAATCAGGCAGTGGCAGGCATTGAAAATGCTGAGATCCTGGAGATCATCGACCACCACCGGCTGGCGGACATCCAGACCAAGAATCCCATCACTGTCCGGAACGAGCCCGTGGGCAGCACCACCACCATCGTGGCGGGGATGTATCAGGACAAGGGCCTGATGCCCACCGCCAAGATGGCGGGATTGATGGCCGCGGCCATCGTCTCTGATACGGTCATGTTCAAGTCTCCCACCTGCACCCAGCGGGACATCGACGTGGCCAACCGCATGGCCCGGATCGCCAACATCTCCCTCCAGGCGCTGGGACAGGTGATCTTCTCCGCCTCCGGCGGCGGTGCGAAGTCTGCAGAGGAGATCTTCCGCACAGACTACAAGGAGTTCCACATCGCAGGCCACAACCTGGCGGTGAGCCAGGTCACCTGCATGGACTCCGACCAGCTGCTCCAGCGCAAGGGAGAGTTTTTGCAGCTCATGAGCTCCCTGCAGAAGAAGCAGGGCTTCGACATGGTGATCCTGATGATTACCGATGTACTGCTGGAGGGCACCCAGCTGCTGTTCGTGGGCGACAGGGACAGCATCCGCCAGGCCTTCAATGTGGAGGATGCGGAGGACGTGGTGTTCCTGCCCAAGGTCATGTCCCGGAAAAAGCAGGTCATTCCCATGCTCTCCGCCCTGTGGGGCTGAGGAGCGCGTGGCCCCGCCGCCCGGCGCTTTCTGCTGAGGAAGCTGCCGGGCGGCTCTGTTTTTTGGGAAATCTCCTGCCTCTGAAACATTTTCCAGAGATTTTTCTCCAAAAACATCATGAATGATCGCTGGAACAGAAATTACCGTTGGAACACCAATTGCAAGAACTGGAACACCGATCGTATGCTGTGTAATCTCATTCCTATGGTTTCCAACACCTGAACCCGGTGCAATTCCCGTATCGCTGATCTGAATCGTTTTATTTAATCTGCTATAACTTCTGGCCGCCAGAGCATCGATCACGATAACAACATCTGGTTTTATCCGGTCTGCTAATGATTCTAAAATCTCACTTGTCTCAATTCCCGTCTGTGCCATAACCCCCGGTGCGATCGCACTTAGTTCAAATTGATAATTTCCAATCCCCTCTTTTTGCAAATGTCTTGTAATATATAGATTGTTCACAACTTTAGGCCCTAACGAATCCGCTGTCACATCAGCATTTCCAAGTCCTGCGATCAGTATTTTTTTCTTTTTGTTTAACATTTCCTTTAAATTTAAAAACAATGCTTCACTCATTTCTTTATGAAAACTACCATCGTTTGTTGACAGATCTTTCGCTTCGATCGTAATATAGGTTCCCTTTGGTTTTCCTAAAGAGTCCTCCCCTTTTTTGTTTTTGATGATGATCTTTGTTTCTTTTATATGATTCGTTGTATCAATTCTTGTCTTTACGATAATTCCTGACTGTGCAGAGCCAATATTCTTCTCTTCTTTTAATTCCAGTGCCAGATCTGTACGATTTTGCATTGATTTTGCCTCCTTTTTTCTCTAGTATGTGATTGTTTTTAAAAAAATATTACATTTTTTCCCCAAAGATATTGACAAATGCGATCATTTTCTATAAGATATAACAGTATGTTTTGTGTATAGCTAACCGTGTCTCGCTATAGACAAGATTCAAGAAAAGTAAGAAAAGTAAGAAATTTAAGTTATTATATTGGAGGTGCCCACTTTGGCAAATATTAAATCAGCAAAAAAAAGAATCAAAGTTATCAACACAAAAACAGAAAGAAATAAAGCAATCAAAACTAAAGTTAAAACATATATCAAAAAAGTAGAAGCAGCGATCGCAGCTAACGATAAAGCAGCAGCTTCTGAAGCTTTAACAGCTTGCATTTCTGAGATCAACAAAGCTACTTCTAAAGGAATCTTCCACAAGAATACAGCTTCAAGAAAGATCTCTCGTTTATCTAAAGCTGTTAACGCTATCGCTTAATTTTAAATATTAAGAATCGAATATAAATATAATTAACCCGCAAAAAAGAAGCCACCGTCAGGCTTCTTTTTTGTTTACATTTTTAGAAAATAAACAGGATAGCCACTCTTATTATATGGCTATCCCATTTTTAATTCCTTTATTTTATTTCTGGCTGAACTCAATCAGTAACAGTTCCACTCCAACCCTGTCGCTGATCTTTCCTGTTTTAATCGCCTCATCTGTCTTCGCACATAACTCGAGCATATTGCGCAGTATTTCCATCGAAAACAGCTTAGCCTGATCTTTTAATTTTCCTGCCACAAACACTGGTACTTTCATCTGCTTGGCGATCATTCCATTATTCTTTCCTAATCTGTCTAAATCCTTTACTTGAAGCAGCTGATTACACTGTCTTACCAACAACGCAAGGATCCCAAATGGAGACTCTCTCAATTCGATCAGATCGTAATATAATGTAAGTACTTTTTCTCTTTGTTTTCTTGCAATTGCTTCAAGCATTACAAAAATCTGATTTGTCGTCTGAGACGATGTCAATTGTTCTAAATCATGAATCGTAATCTCTTTTCTTTCTCCAACATAGGAAATCAGCTTTTCCAGTTCATTTTTTAATGTATACATATCAGATCCACAACGGTATAAGAAACTTCGCATTGTCGAAGATGACATCTGTTTTCCTTCTTTCTTAAGTAATGACATCAACCATCTGGATAATTCTTTATCTCCTGCTGATTCAAAACAGACTACATGTCCTTCCTTCGAAAGGAACTTATAAATCTTTGAACGTTTATCAACACTGTCTTCAATAAAAAGAAGTACACTTGTATCAGAAGCTTCTTTTAATGCATCAATAAAAGAATCATCACTCTTCTTTCCAAGACCTGTCTCGTCCAAGATAATGAATCTATGATCACTAAAAAATGGCAGTGTCTTTGCAAGCTCTGCAATCTCCACTGAATCAGCCTTTTTCCCTTCAAAATAAGAATAATTCATCGTATCATCTTCTGAAACTAAAGCCTTCTTTAACTGATTCTTCATCTGGGAGATCATATATTTTTCTTCTCCGTAAAACAGATAAAATCGTTCATATGTATTTGTCTTGATATCTTCTAATATTTTCTTCATATTTTTGCATCTCTTTCTCTGGCTTTTGATAGTATACCTTGTTTTTAACTGATTTTCAACCATCTCTTTTCTCTCGAAAAATGACAGCTCCATTTGTGTCTGTTCTTTTGATCTTCGTATGGCAGCTTTTTAACCTGTGAATTGTTTCCTTATGCGGATGTCCATATCTGTTATTTTGTCCACAGGATATGATCGTTTGTTCCGGCAATACCTTTTGCAAAAATTCGCTGCTCGTGGAATTCTTAGAACCATGATGTGCTACTTTTAATATTTCTGCGTGGCTAAGTCCTTCTCCCAGAAGCTGTTCTTCTCCTTCTTTTTCTACATCCCCTGTAAGAAGTAATTTGTATCCAAGCACATTCCCTTGCATGACAATTGAAGCCGCATTCTTTTCCATCTTACTGTTCTTTACCGGATGGAGAACTTTAAGATAATCATCTTTCGTCTTAATTGTTCTTCCTCTCGATAAATAAAAAACTTTAGTATTATTTTGTCTTGCCGCTTCTATGATCTTTTCCATTGCTGCATCCTTTTGTATTTCAGGAAGTCCAAGATATTCAATCCTTCCCATCTTAAGAAGTTCAAGAATTCCAGAATAATGATCCACATCCATATGGCTGATAACTGCAATTTTGACCCTTTGATATCCAAGATATTTTATATATGGGAGAATCCTATATTTTCCAACTTGATCTTCACTACTGCTTCCTCCATCTGATATGATCAGTCCTGCATTGGTATCAGCAATAAAACAGTCTCCCTGTCCAACATCAAGAAAAGTGATCGTCTTCTTTCGAAACTTTGGTATAAATATAAGAAGCACAATTCCTGTATAAACAAGACCAATCCTGATCTTAAATTGAAGTTTATTTCTTTTAGAAGTACACAACAAAAGCAGACTATAAAACAAAATCACCCAGAAAAATGGTACATGCCCGATTGTAAGCATTCCATATGATCGTTTGGAAAGCCATAAGATCACATATATCATCCACGAAATGATATCGTGAAAAATTGTATGTGGAAGAAAGATCAAAACAAACGCCACCGTAAATGCCGTCGATGCCAATGGTACAGCTATCACATTTGCCAAAAACGAAAGAAGCGGTGCTTCATATTGAAAATAAATTATTATTGGAAACATTCCAATCTGAATCGCTGTACAAAACAATAAAGATTCTCTTATTTTTTGAAACTTGCCCTTAAGCCTTGGCTTGATCCTCTGATAACATCCGATCACAAAAACCGCTGTAAATGAGTAAAGGAACGCTGTATCATAAATCCTGTATGGACGTATAAGAAGCAATATCACACCAGCAAAAGAAGCCGATGATAATAAATCGTAATGTTCTCCTAAAATCTGCGATAAAAAATAGATCAAAAGCATGATCAATGCTCTTAAAGAAGATACTGAAAATCCCGTTAAAGCACAATAAAATACCGCTGACATCGTTCCAATAACTGAACTGATCATAAAGCTGCCACAAAGTCTGCGAAACAGCCGATAAATGCTTCTTCCTGCCAGCGAAATATGAAGTCCAGATACTGCCATTAAATGAATCAGACCGCTTTCTTTAAAATCATCTTTTACAGTATCATTAAGCTTTGTTTTATCTCCAAGCATCATTGCATTCAGGAAATTTGAAATTCCTTCATCATACTGCATACTAAGTTGTTGTTTTAAATATTTTCTGCATCTTGCGATCATTTGATCTAAGCATAACTCTGTAGATTTTTTAATAAGTATGTCTTTTGAATATGCATGATAATAAATACCTCTGCTAAAATAATAATGCCTGTTGGAAAACTGTCCTGGATTGGTTGCTCCATCAAAGACTTTAAGGCTACCCCTAAAAGATACGACATCGCCTGAACTTATTTCTTCGTCATTTGATGTATATAACAAAATTTTTCCTTCCAGCATATCATTTTTAAGAAGCAATGCCTGCTTTCCGGTTTTTGTTTGCGATACTTCAACTACCTTTCCTATGATGTCCTGTGTTTCATTATATCTGACTTGTGAAAAATCAAGATTCATCGAGATTTTAGCAGATGCAGCAAATATAATTCCTAAGATCATTCCTGCGATGATCCATCCATATCCCTTATCAAAGCAAAACATACACACCATAATGCAGAGTCCTGCAAGTAAATAAAAAGCCGTTGCCATGGATAAAATATTCCATACAACGGCCATTCCGGATAATACTCCGGTAAATATAAGAACCATAGGTCTTTTTTTCATAAATCATTTCATTGGCAATTCATCAAACACAAAACTGTCTCTTCCAAGTGCTCCTAATGCTGTTCCATCTGTATCAAGCATAGGTTCTCCTGAAATCGAAAATGATACATAGTTAATTCCTTTCAATTGAGTTAATGTATAAACAATCCCCGCACGACAGATTAAATCTTTGTTCTCTGCAATCCGTTTATATTCCATTGAAAAATCAACCTGAACAATATTGCTGTTCACCTCAAAACTGTTGATCACAATTCTCTTTGGTATAACAGTCCTTATGTTCTGACTCTTTGGCGTCTTCTGAAGTTCTCCTAATAACGTCTGAACTTTCTGAATCTGACTGCCTTTTAATCTGATATTTTTTCTTTTTAATATGAGTTTTGTCACATCATTGTTTGTGTAATAAATCGCCGTTCCTTTTTGATTGCTCTGGTCATTCGTTTCTTTCTTTGACCGGCATCCTGTAAGTGCCAGAACAAGAATCAGACAGAACATCATCATAACAGATTTTTTCTTCATCTTCTCCTCCTAGCCTTTATATTTTAACGGAATTCTTAAGGTAAATGTTGTTCCTTCACCAACTTTACTGTACAGCTTAATCTCTCCATTATGAAGAGATACAACGCTTTTCGTGATCGCAAGTCCAAGTCCGGTACCTCCAGTGTCTCTTGATCTTGCTTTATCCACTCGATAGAAGCGATCAAATACCTGATCCTGACAGTCCTCTGGAATACCTACACCTGAATCCGCTACTTTCACATAGAAATACTTATGATCAGCATTCAATGTAACACGGATCCATCCGTCATCTTTGTTGTATTTAATACCATTCTCGATCAGATTTGTGAGTCCAAGTGATAATTTCACTTCATCAATCTCCGCAGTAACCGGACGAAAACTTTCAAAGATCAATTCAATATTACGTTGAAGTGCCAGCGGCTTTAATCTCTTCATAACAATCTCTAACAATTCATTAATGCTGACTGTAGTGATCTGAAGCTGTGCTGCTTTCTTATCTAGTTTTACCAAGGATAACAGGTCAGAAATAATAACATTCTCTCGATCGATCTCCGCGACAATATCCTGCATAAATTCACGGTATAGTTCTGCTGGAACCTGATCTCCCTGCTGAATCAGAGAATCTGCAAGAACTTTCATTGATGTCATTGGTGTTTTTAATTCATGAGACACATTCGATACAAATTCCTGTCTGGATTCTTCTAATGTCTGCATTCTTCCAAGAATCTCGTTAAAGCGCTGTACAATCATACGCATTTCCAAAAATCCTGTCTCTTCAATCGACTCATCCTCATGCCCAGATGCAATAAAATCAACGTCTTTCTGAATCTTCTTTAAATCTCTTGTCAGTAAATAACTGATTGCCATCGCCGCACACAATCCGCATATAATGAAAGCAACCAAAAGCATATTCCTTCTGTGTTCCATCTCGATGACTGCACCCATCATATCTTCTGATGGAACAGTCGCCATTACTGCACCAAGAATCTGTTTTTTATTTCCTGTCTTGTATGTGATTGGAACCAAAACTTCAATATATTTTCCATTCTCTGTAACAATTCTTTCTTTGTTTCCCTCCATGATATCAAGAATATTCTGATTCAGGAAGAATCTTGACTGAAAATCTGTATGTGTATCTTTTATGATCTTATAATTACTTTTGATTACGATGATCCGACCATTCATACTCGCTGCTAATTTATCTGTCTGGGTAGAAAGAGAGTTGGAGCCATCGTCTAAACGAAAATCAACTCCAACTACCTGATCTCCAAGCCATGCACACTGACTAGCTACACTATCAACTTTCTGATCATATATTTTCTCTCGATATCCATCATTCAAAAACTTACTAAAAAAAACAGATATCAATGTCGTCAGCAAAAAGATTGATAGAAAGATAAAGAACTGCATACTATGTAAGAAGGCAAATCGATCTCTCTTACGCTTGAAAATAGTAACCTACCCCCCACTTTGTATGTACATAGTCCGGTACTCCAGGATTCACTTCGATCTTCTCTCTCAGTCTTCGAATATGAACATCAACAGTTCTCGCATCTCCTGGATAATCGTATCCCCATACGGTATTCAACAGATCCTCTCTGCTATATACTTTATTAGGATGAAATACCAAAAGTTCAAGCAGATCAAACTCCTTGGCTGTCAGATTCACTTCTTTGCCGTGAATATGTACTCTGCGGCTTTCACAGTCGATCTTTAATCCTCTGGATTCTACAACTTTTGCAGATTCCTCTTCTTTCACATCGTGATGTGCGCTTCTTCGTAAAATAGCCTTGATCCTTGCCTTTACTTCAAGAATATTAAACGGCTTGGTAATATAATCATCTGCACCATATTCTAGTCCTAGAATCTTATCCATGTCTTCTCCCTTAGCCGTCAGCATAATGATCGGAACATTAGAAAATTCACGAATTGCCTGACACACTTCAAATCCAGTCAGACCAGGAAGCATCACATCAAGAAGAATGATATCGTACTTATTCTCCTTTGCTTTCTCTAATGCTTCTTCACCATCGTAAGCACAGTCAACCTGCATCTCGTCTTGTTCTAAACTGAATTTAATGCCTTTCACGATTAGTTTTTCATCATCAACAACTAAGACCTTCCTCATTTTTCCACCTCTATAAATTATATTGTTATCTTGTCTTTGATCTTATTATAGATTCCCTCTTTGATTCCTTGAATCTTCATGATATCTTCAGGGCTTGTAAAAGAGCCATGTTCCTCTCGATAAGAAATAATATCATTCGCCTTCGATTCTCCAATTCCAGAAAGTGTCTTTAATTCCTCGACACTTGCAGTATTGATATTAATCTTTCCAGAGGAAGATTGTGTGGCGTTCACATCGGTTGTTTCCTTCTTTGTTACTTGTTTCTTCGATGGGATTGTAATCTGCTGCCCATCTTTCATCTTCTCTGCCTGGTTAATACTCTCTGCTGATGCCTTGGATGTCAGTCCTCCAGATGCCTTGATCGCTGCTACGATCCGGTCGTCCTTTGAAAATTTATATACACCTGGATGCTTTACTTCTCCACAGATATAGACGTAAATAGAATCTTTGGATGAGGATTTCCTGGCCGTTGTCGTCTTCTCCTGCCTTGATGCTATCATTACATCACTTCTGCGTGTACATCCACTAAATATAAATATCACCACCAGCAAAATGTTTATTATTTGGACTCTTCTAAACAACATAAACCTCCCGGTCTTATGCAAAGAGCCTGGAACATGTAAATCTATTTTCTATTTTAGCGAAAATTATAATACTTTACAAGAGATATTTATCATTTCCATTTAAATATTAACAAACCTGCAACAAACAAAACAACTCCTAAAAGTTTTATCCATGCAAAACCTGTTTTTTCCACTCCAAACAATCCAAATACCTCGATCAGATAAGAAATAACACTTTGCGATGCAACGATCATCATGGCAGACTGTGCAGGGCCCAGACTTTCGATACTTTTAATCACCGTAAATGTGATCGCTGCTCCAAGCATCCCTCCAAGCAAAAGGTATTTAGGACTTACTTTTAGAAGCATTGTAAAGCTTTGATCTTTTTCTGTCACAAACCATATGATCAAGCATGCCAGAAATCCTGTTGCCTGAACAAACGTACTCGTTGTCCAGGTACTGCTTTGTTTTGTTACTTCTGTATTAAACACTCCCTGAATGCTCATAAGTGCACCCGAAACTAACGCAATGATAAACCCTAACATATAAAAAAACCTCCATGAAAAACTATCTTTTTATAAATAGTCTTTCCACAGAGATTCATTTTATACATCTTATGCAATACAATCTTCTAAAATAGAAAGCATCTCATCAACATGTCCTTTTTCAATGACAAGTGGTGGCACGAAACGAATGACATTATTTCCTGCTGAAATTAAGATCAGTCCTTTCTCTAATGCTTTCTTAACAATATCTCCAACTGGATGATCTGCATCAAATTCAAGACCTTGCATCAAGGCAATTCCTCGATGTCCTGTAATACAGCTGTATTTATCTTTTAATTCTTCTAATTTATCCCACAGATATGCTCCCACTTCTTTTGCATGTTCTGGAATCTGTAATTTCTCAAACTGATCAAATACGGCATTGATCGCTGCTGTTGCAAATGGATTTCCTCCATAAGTTGTTCCATGATCTCCTGGAACTAAAGCCCCATCAGCCTTTTCTCCTACAACAAATGCTCCAACTGGAACACCACATCCAAGTGCCTTTGCAAGTGTTAAAACATCTGGTTTCACTCCATAAAGATCATGTGCAAATAAGGATCCACAACGTCCCATTCCACACTGGATCTCATCAAAGATCAGTAAAATATCTTTTTCATCACAAACTTTACGAAGTCCCTCTAAGAATTCCTTATCTGCAGGGAAAATACCACCTTCACCCTGAACAACCTCACAGATGATTCCGCAAGTCTTGTCTGTAATCTTTGATACAACATCTTCTAAGTTATTAAATTCTGCAAATACGGCACGGAATTCTTTTGGCACGAATCCATCCTGATAATGGCTGTTACCCGTAACAGATAAAGCTCCCTGGCTTCTTCCGTGGAAAGAATGATTCATAGCGATAAATTCATAATCTTTGGAATCATCTTTGTTATATGCATACTTTCTTGCAACTTTTAATGCACCTTCGATCGCTTCTGTTCCACTATTTGTAAAGAATACTTTTTTAAGTCCTGAAGCATCAACAATCTTCTTTGCAGCTTCTACTGCTGGAATGTTGTAATATAAATTTGATGTATGGATCAGCTTGTCAATCTGATCTTTTAATGCCTGATTGTAGGCTTCATTTCCATATCCTAATGCAAATACGGCAATTCCTGCACCAAAGTCTAAATATTTTTTATGGTCAGCATCGTATAAATAAACGCCTTCCCCTTTTTCTAATACAACTGGAAAACGATTGTATGTCTTTAAGATATACTGTTCTCCCTGGTCGATATATTCCTGCTGAGTTTTCATCTTAACATCCTTCCTCATCTTCACTGAACAATGGTTTATCAAATAATGGTTCTTTTAAGATAGCTGTTCCGATACCTTTTTCTGTAAAGAACTCCAGTAACAAACAGTTTGTCAAACGTCCATCTAAGATATGAACTCTGGAAACTCCACCTTCGATCGCTTCAATACAGTTTTTAAGTTTTGGAAGCATTCCTCCACCAACAACTCCGTTGTCAATAAATTCTTTTGCCTGTTTTAAATTCATCTCAGAAATCAGTGTTGATTTATCCTCAGGATCTACAAAAACACCTTCGATATCTGTTAAAAATACAAGTTTCTCTGCATTTAATGCTTCTGCAACTGCACATGCTGTATCGTCAGCATTAATGTTATATGCTTCGTAATTATCTCCTAATCCGATTGGAGAAATAACTGGTACAAAATCATCTTCGATCAGTGCTTCAAGAAGTGTTGTATCAACGCTCGTTACTTCACCAACATATCCAAGATCTTTTCCTGGCATCTCTTTTTTCTTAACGCGGATCATTTCTGCATCTTTTCCAGAAAGACCTACTGCTTTCACTCCAACTTCTGCCATCATGGCAACCAGTTCCTGATTAACTTTAAATAATACCATCTCAGCAACTTCCATTGTCTCTTTATCTGTGACACGAAGTCCATGATAAAATTCAGGTTCTTTTCCTGACATACGAACCCACTTACTGATTTCTTTTCCCCCACCATGTACGATGATCGGTTTCATACCTACTAATTTTAATAAAGCAACATCTCGGATAACACTCTTTTGAAGATTCTTATCTTTCATGGCACTTCCACCATATTTAACAACAACATAACTGTTATTAAAACGACGGATATATGGTAATGCTTCTGTTAATACCTTTGCTTTTTGTTTTGACTGTTCGATTAATTCTTCGATTTCATTTCCCATCTGTTCCATTCATTTTTCCTTTCGTAACTGTCTTGCTTTTCTGTATTTTATTTTATGATCTGTAATCCGCGTTGATCGTTACATAATCATGAGTCAGGTCACATCCCCATGCAGTTGCCTCAAAATCTCCATTATGTACGTTGATATCTGCTGTCACTGCATCTGCGGATAATACTTTTGTTGCCTCATCTTCAGAATAATCTGTTGCAATTCCATCCTTTACGATTTCAATCACACCATCCGCACTCTTTAAGCTGATGTCAACCTTCACTGGATCAAAATCAACTCCCGCATATCCAAGTGCGCAAAGAATTCTTCCCCAGTTCGCATCTTTTCCATAAATTGCTGCTTTTGTAAGACTTGATGTCACAACAGATTTACTTAAGATTTTCGCATTTTCTTTAGAATCTGCACCTGCTACATGAACTTCAAATAAACGTGTACATCCTTCTCCATCCCCTGCGATCTGTTTTGCAAGAGACTGGTTCACATATAATAAGCCTTCTTTGAATGCTTCATAATCAGCATCTTTTTCTGTGATTTCTTTATTCTCTGCCATTCCATTTGCTAAAACGAAAACAGTGTCATTTGTAGATGTATCTCCATCAACAGATACCATATTGAATGTATCTTCGATCATTTCTCTCTGAAGTTCTAATAATAAAGCTTTATCAATCGCTGCATCTGTTGTGATAAATCCAAGCATTGTTCCCATGTTTGGATGAATCATTCCAGAACCTTTGCACATACCTGCAATTGTAACTGTCTTTCCAGCAATTTCTACTTCTACCGCTGCTTCTTTTGGTTTTGTATCGGTTGTAAGGATTGCCCATGAGGCATCTTCTTCACTCTGTCTGTCAGCTTTCAATTCAGGAACTAATTTCTTGATTCCTTCTTTAATAACATCCATTGGAAGCTGCTGTCCAATAACTCCTGTGGAACCTACGACAACTTCTTCTGGTTTGATATCTAACAAGGCTGCAACTTCTTTTGCTTCTGTTACAACATTTTCATATCCCTGTGCACCAGTACATGCATTGGCAATTCCTGTATTAACTACAACGGCTCTGACTGCTTCTTGTTCCTCTACAATCTTCTTTCCCCATAAAACTGGAGCTGCTTTTACGATGTTCTTTGTAAATGTTCCTGCGATCTTTGCTGGCACTTCACTTACGATCATTGCCATATCTTTGTTTGTCTTCCCTGGTTTGACTCCAGCACGAAGTCCTGCACATTTGAAACCTTTTGGAGCTGTTACTCCGGCATTGATGATCTTCATAATTCTAGTCCTTCCTTACCAAAGTTCTATGGGAACATTGGTACTAATTCTAATCCTTCAGTTTCTTTTAATCCAAACATAAGATTCATGTTCTGTACTGCTTGTCCAGCTGCACCTTTTACAAGGTTATCCATAGCACCCATCATGATGATGCGGTTTGTACGTTTATCAATCTTAAAGTTGACATCTACATAGTTACTTCCTTCTACCCATCTTGTCTCTGGGCAGACATCTTTATCTAAAACTCTGACGAATTTTTCATCTTTATAATAAGAATCATAGATTGCTTTGACTTCTTCATAGCTTACATCTTTCTTAAGTGTTGCATAAGCTGTCACCAAAATTCCACGATTCATTGGAATTAAATGTGGTGTAAAGTTTAATAACACTTCTTCTCCAGATGCATAGCTTAACTGATCTTCAATCTCTGGAGTATGTCTGTGTGTTGCGACTCCATATGCTTTGATGTTTTCATTGACTTCACAATATAAGTTGTTGACTTTTGCTCCACGTCCAGCTCCGGATGTTCCTGATTTTGCATCGATGATCACACTGTTCATCTCGATCAGTCCTTCCTTCGCCATTGGGTAGATAGATAATGTAGAGCATGTTGGATAGCATCCTGGATTAGCGATCAATCGTGCTTTCTTGATATCTTCACGGTTAATCTCACAAAGTCCATAAACTGCTTCATCGATAAATTCTGGACTTTGGTGTTTGATTCCATACCATTCTTCATAACGATTGACATCTTTGATACGGAAATCTGCACTTAAGTCGATGATCTTAACTTTTGATAAGATATCTTCTGACACTAATGAGCTGCACAGTCCCTGTGGTGTTGCTGTAAATATGACATCTACTTTGGATGCAAGTTCATCCATGTTATCGTCTAAACATTTGTCATCCACAATCTGAAACATATTTCTAAATACTTCATAATATTTCTGGTCTATATAACTTCTGGATCCATACCATACAACCTCTGCATCTTTATGCTGTGTAAGGATTCTTACAAGTTCTTGTCCTGCGTAACCTGTGGATCCAATGATTCCTGCTTTGATCATGTTAATCTCCTTGTCCTTCTCTTTTATAATGTAGGTTATTTTTTCAATCATTGTTCATAAGTATACAACCGAATTTTAAAATATGCAATAGTTTTGTATAAATATGCAATTATTTTTCATTTTATTCATTTTTATGTTATAAATATTCATTATTTTCGAAAATAGAACTTGCAAAAGATGCAAATATAACGTATATTAATAGACAAGCAAATATTTATATGAACATGCGGGATTTTGATTTCGAAATATTACATTCTATATAATAAGAAAGCATCCCGTCAATATACACTTAGGAGGATTTATTTCATGAAAGAAAAAGTTGTTTTAGCATATTCCGGAGGTCTTGATACTACAGCTCTGATTCCTTGGCTTAAGGAAACATTCGACTATGAAGTTATCTGCTGCTGCGTTAACTGTGGACAGGGTAACGAATTAGACGGACTTGATGAAAGAGCAAAATTATCCGGAGCATCTAAATTATATATCGAAGATATCGTTGATGATTTCTGTGATAACTACATCATGCCATGCGTACAGGCAGGTGCTGTATACGAACATCAGTATCTTCTTGGAACATCTATGGCTCGTCCAGCAATCGCTAAGAAATTAGTTGAGATTGCAAGAAAAGAAAACGCAGTTGCTATCTGCCACGGTGCTACAGGAAAAGGAAATGACCAGATCCGTTTTGAACTTGGTATCAAAGCTTTAGCTCCAGACATCAAGATCATCGCTCCATGGCGTATGACAGACGTATGGACAATGCAGTCTCGTGAAGATGAAATTGAATTCTGTGAAGCACACGGAATCCATCTTCCATTTGATGCAAGCCACAGCTACAGCCGTGACAGAAACTTATGGCATATCAGCCATGAAGGTCCTTCGGCACCCATTTTCCTGAAATCTTCCACTGCATGCTTTATCATGGAAAATTCTGCATCTGTATAGCAGAAATCTCCAAAACGCGGACGGATCAAAGCATGGATCCTGATATCCGAACGCTTTCTTATCTCATCAAAAAGCCACGGTCCCGGAGTGGTTCCGCCGATGATCAGGTTGCCGCAGAGTTCCAGCCTGTCTGCGCCTCCCTCAACCGCTGCCATAGCGGATTCTACAGAATCTACACAGGCTTCCAAAATATATTCTTTCACGTACTTGCCTCCATCTTTTTCATTTAAGCCAGACAGATCATCCATTCTGCTGACTGATTTAACCAAATCAGATAAGTCCTCCGAAGACTTAGCTGTATCAGAACAATTTCACCCCTGCTCTCTCCAGTGTACTCACGATCGTATCATCTGGAAATTCATCCGTAACAATTCCACTGATATCATCAAAGTATGCATATTTATAAGAATCGTTGAAATAGAATTTATCCCTTTCCATAACAACATATTTATGTCTGCTGCTGTGCACGGCTGCTTTCTTTGTCAATCCGTCCTCTACCCCCAATGTAGTAATTGCACAATCAGTCATATCCACACCGCAGCTTCCTATAAATGCACGGTCAAAGCTATACTGCTTAATCACTTCTATCGTTGCAGCTCCCATAAATCCGTTTACTGTCTGATACATTGTTCCCCCTGTACCGATTGCAGTAATGGACGGATTTGTGGCAAGGATCTGCAGGATATCTATCATATTGCTCACCACTACCACACGCATATTTGACGTGGCAAGAAGCTTTGCCAGTTCAATATTTGTGGTAGAAATATCAAGGAAAATCGTTTCGTTATTCTTAATCAGTTTAAATGCTTTGGCTGCAATTGTTCTCTTTTTGTCAAGGTTAAACTGGCGTCTGTCTACTACGTCTCTTTTCAGCGGATAATCCTGTGAAAGGATTGCGCCGCCGTAGGTTCTCTTTAACTTACCGGCGTTTTCAAGAATCTTAAGATCTTTTCGGATACAGTCTTCTGTGACCTGAAACATTTCACTCAATTCCTTAACCTTGACTTTTCCGTTTTCACGAAGGCATTTCTCTATTGCGCTTTGTCTTTCCTCAGTAAACATAGCCCCCTCTTTCCTCATCCATTCATGATAACCTGTATCTTTCAGTGAATCCTGTTTTCTTCACTGTTCATCTTCAGGTGTAATATTGTTATTTCAGAATTCCTATTCTGTAAGTTTTGGATAATGACATTTTACAATATGGCCCGGTGCAATTTCAACAGGTGTCGGCACCTGTGTCTTACATTTTTCTGTACAATGTGGGCAGCGTGTATGGAACAGACATCCGCTTGGCGGATTACTCGGACTTGGAAGATCACCTTTTAATGTAATACGCTCTTTCTTCACTTCCGGATCCGGGATCGGAACTGCGGAAAGAAGTGCTCTTGTATATGGATGTCTCGGGTTTGCATACAGTTCTTTCTTCGGAGCTGTCTCTACGATCGTACCCAGATACATAACACCGATCCTGTTTGAAATATGACGCACAACAGACAAGTCATGAGCGATAAACAGGTAAGTCAGTCCCATTTCTG
>OGQS01001083.1_pt1 | contig 16236 bp, 18 predicted proteins | sample 1553331 | NCBI WGS metagenome assembly OGQS01 (sample SAMEA2580012, study PRJEB22360) | human gut metagenome | biome: human gut; feature: human-associated habitat; material: faeces | place: Denmark | collected 2008/2010
CGGACAGACCGTGGCCAACTCTCTCAAGAGCCACAACCATACGCAGCCGACGCACACGCACAGTTTCAGCGGGCAGCTCGTCACACGGCCCTGAGCGGCACGGCGGCGGGGCAATCCTTCTCTTCTGCGGCAAATCTCGGAGTCAGCGGGTGGGCTGCCGGACAATCCATCACGAGCGGAGGAGCGGGTGGACAAACATATCAGGCAGTACAATGCTCAGGGGGAACATGGATTTCCATCAGCCAAACTGGAAATGATTCGGGAATCGCTGGAGGCAGAGTTTCTATTCAACGAACGACTGAAGAAGCACTAAAAGGTACTAGTCCTTTTGGCGATAGAAATACTTTGGTTGCTCCCGGTGTCTATGAATCCAGATCCGGAGGGGGTGTTGCAGGGTTCACTGTAGGAGGTTCTTCCACAGTAGCCGCAACGACTTCAGGAGGTCCGATCTGGGGCAGCACAGGCGGCGGAAGCATTTCCGGTACGGCCAGTGGCACAGTAAGCGGAACGACCAATGCCAGCGGCGTTTCTGGGGCACTTCGAAATGGAAGTGTAAGCGGAAGTATCGGTGCAGGTGGGGGAACCCCTACCGATTATACGGGAGGAGCAGAGACAGCTCCTGATCATATCTATGTGCGCTGTCTTATTCGCGCAAAACCATAAATACGTATTTATATAATTACATATTTATATAAGATAAGGTAACGCCAAAGTAAATTCTTCCCTGGCGTTGCCTTATTTTATTATCCACCTGTATTTCAAAGTTATCTTGCTCTGATAAGATACCGAACAGCACGGTTCACCGGGCGGACTTCACCGACCACAGGAGTAACACGCGACACATCAAAACTGTAGCGTATCTGGTTATAGTCATCGCCTTCTTGTACACCTGCATTCCCGGCAGGCCAAAACGCTCCACTTGATCCCCCTTGGTTATCGTGTCCAGACCAATCACCGCCTACAAAGGTTCCCCAAATCGTCCTGATTCCATCTCCCTGAAGCTGGCCAAGTGCCGCGCTGGAATGCGTCACGGTGCCGTAGTGCGTTGAAGTCTGAGAGCCGTGGCCGCGCAGGAAAATGCCTCGGTAATCGGGCACTCGGGAGCCGACAACCGTGACCAGTTCCGGATACACTGGGAGGAAGGCAAAAAGGGCTTGCTGTACCTTGATTTCCAAGGAATATGTCCGTAGGGTGGCGAAGTCCCGCAAGGGGCAATACGGGGCCTCCTCTCCGCAGACAGGCAGGGATGGAAAGGAGGCAAGTTGCCCAAACGGCGGATGTACCATCTGCTCAGGCTGGTGACGAAAGCGGCCCTGTGGGGCGCGTTCTCCCGTCTGGCAAGCTGGCTCATGGGTAAAATCCTGAGCTAAAAGCAAACCCGATGGAATGAAGCGACCCCCAACAGTGCCGTCAACACCGTTGGGGGTCTCCATCGGGTAAATAGGTCGAGAACCTTTTACCGGAGGGGAGGCCCTTAAAGAACCATCCCATGCCGGGGGTCAGAGTGCGTCAACACTCTGTCCCTTTCTGTTTTGAAGGATAAGGAGTTCCGGGGAATTTGGCAAGTCACGGTTTGGCTCGAATGAGGCAGCGGACGTAGGTGTGATCTGGAGCCGTTTCGGACCCACCAGTATAGTCCGTAGGATCACCACCTCCTGCGTCGATGACTCCGCTCACGCTCCCATTTCGCAGATTCCCCAAAACAGAGCTGGCGTTGGCCGTTCCACTTATAGTACCCGAGGCAGTCCCAGAAACGCTCCCTCCTCCTGTGCTTCCCCATATTGAACCACCTGATGTTACACCGCCCATCGTTTGGACTTTTGCTCCTGAAAACGGAACGTAGCTGGTTGTCACTGTACTCCTATCCCCACCTGAGTCGCTACTGTACTTGGAATAAAAAACTCCATTATTTTCAGTAATAGTGATGCCCCATGAAGCTGTTGGCGGCGTAGCAGAATAACCGGGAATAATTCCACCTGCCCCATAACCATTAGTGGTTCCGGTGTCATGGCGAAAGGTCACGTATCCCCCGGAGCTACTTGACGTACTCCCCTGATAGGAAAAGCTCTGCCCTCCAGCTCCACCACTCGTAATGGATTGTCCAGCAGCCCATCCGCTGACTCCCAGATTTGCCGCTGAAGAGAAAGACTGACCGCCCGCCGTACCGCTCAGAGCCGTGCTGACGAGCTGCCCGCTGAAACTGTGCGTGTGCGTCGGCTGCGTATGGTTATGGCTCTTGAGAGAGTTGGTCACGGTCTGTCCGACGCTATACCCGGACTGGAGGCCGCGCAGAAAACGTCCCCGGTAATCGGGCACCCGGGAGCCTACAACCCCGACCAGTTCCGGATACACTGGTGGCAAGGAAATAACCAGCTAACATATAAAGACAATACGAAGAAAGAACTCTTTCATCGCATCGTCTACATATTTTATCCAATTACAATTTTTGGAAAATTCTTTCACGAAATAGTACTTCTCTCGCACAGGCAATTCACCTGTAAAATCTTTGAATATCCTCAAAATGTCTTCTTTTAAATGTTCTACCGGATATGGAAGTTCAATAGCAGCATAGTAGTTTTTTAAATACTTCCATAACAACGTGTCTCCACGAAGTCCCCATTGCTCTAGTTCGACAAAAATCTCTGATACAAAATGCTTCAAAGTTTCGCTTCATCCTTCTTCCATTAAGTTCATATTTTTTACCACGACAAACTGTAATTTAAACATTTCCTCTATACTTGAAATTTCTTCTTCAAAAAGGTTTCGTTGGGAAGATGATTTGCTTCATATTCCCCATGATAAAAGACAGCACAGTTGTTAAAAATGCAAGGGAGATTTTTGGCTTTATCTAAAGTATCTACGGCTATCAGATGGAACGGTATGTTGTTTTTTGTGCAGTATTCTTGCACTTGCTCAATGCAGTTCGGAATGTACGGGCATTGTAAGCCGTAATAGATCGTCAGTTCTTCGCTGCTGTTCTTCATTTCTTTTACGGTTTCAGAGAAATAAGGCTTTTCTCCATTGAAAGACAATGCCAGCAATTCATATTCATCTTTTACGGTATCAACGACTTCAAAGCCATATTTGAGTAAAAACTTCTTGTCTGCTAAAAACGGCTTTTTCTTTTTGGAGCTAAGAACGCAAATGCCCGATTTTCCTTTTTCTTTCGCGTCATTAATACAATACTCAATCAAAGATTTTGCATACCCTTTTCCCTTGAAAGAACCCGATACCCAAAGGCAATAAATATACAAATAATTATCTCCATGAACAGGCACCCATGCCGTTTCCAATGGGGCATATTCAATGAACACTTTTCCTTTTTCATCAAGTTTACGGAAAATATGTCCCTCCGCAATCCGTTCCCTCAACCAGTTCTTTTTTATAGCTACTCCGACTTGATGTTTTTTATCGGAAATTGCACAACACAAATGCTCTTTATCTATATTGTCGATTGTCAAGTTTATAAATTGTTCACTCATATTTTTTCCTTTATTTTATTGTCAAAACCTTCGTAAGGTTATCTGTATAACGGTTATTTTATTTCCATTGGGCTGACTAATTTTCAATATATCAAATATCTTTTTCGCTTTTTCCTTTAGAATGTTTCTTGCTTCCACAGGCTCAATAATTTCTACATACTCGCCAAATGAAAGCAGATAGAGAAATGTGCAGTCACTAAGCTGGTATCTGAAAGTACTTCCAGTGTACCATCATCTAATTTTTTAATATATTTCTCTTGAAATTCATCATGTACTTTATACGCTATTTTTACATAAATACATATTTATGGCTTGGCACGGATGAGACAGCGGACGTAGATGTGATCCGGAGCTGTCTCTACCTCCCCCATGTAATCCGTGGGGGCTCCACCTCCAGCGCCAATGGTTCCGGTCACAGTCCCGTTCCGTAGGTTCCCTGAAACTGTACTGGCATTCGCTATACCGGAGACTGTGCCCCTAGGCAGTGTCGTCACAAGATTTTGCACCATAGAGCGATGCAACGCACCTGGACTGCTGCGAGGAAAGAAGAGCTCCTTTTGGCATAACGCGTGGCAACAGCTCGCCACTGCTTGAGAGACAAAAAAGTATTCCCGATGATATGACGCATCTTGTATAAATATTTGTCGTATTCAATGAGAGAACGATTTCCTCGCTGAATGGGCGGTATTACGGCCTGCACATCGTTTTCCTTCAGCTGTTCACGAAATCTATGGGCGCTATGGGCCTTATCCGCAAGAACGAACTGGGCATCTATACCTTGAATGAGTGGGAAAGCCTGACCGATATCAGAACAGGAACCCGCTGTAATAATGATTCTGACCGGCATACCATGCGCATCCACGGCCAGATGTAAGTGTTGAGCCCCTTTTGTGCGGCTCATGTCCTGATTACCGTCTTTTGCCCCTGCTGCATGGGCATGTACCTTGCAATAAGTGGAGTCAATCATCAGCCACTCGAAATCCGGCATATCCATCGGATTCGCAAGGACATGTTCCCATGTACCTTTATCACGCCAACGACAAAAACGACGATGAGTATTTTTCCAGCCACCATATTCCGGTGGAAGGTCTCGCCATGGAGCGCCTGTCCGTAAAATCCAAAAGATTGCATTGACAAAAAGGCGATTGTCTTTGGCTCGTCCACCCCAATCGCCACGTCTTCCGGGCAAAAGCGGAGCTAACAAACTCCATGCATGATCCGAAATATCATGACGATGCATTGCAGAATACATAAGCTCCTCCATAGAGAAGAATACATGAATTCAATATGTTAATCAACTTATGACGACACTGCCCAGTTTTGTGAATGATAATGCCAAGAAAAATCGCTTGAGGTTATTTGTCGTTATGGCTTGGCTCGGATACCGAGCGCATATAAATGTGATCTGGGTTTGTTCGCACTCTCCGGCATAATCTGCCAGGGTTCCAGAGCAACGTTCTCGGCGTAATCCACGAATGTTCTCTACATGTCCGTTTAATCGTAACTCCTATTTTGACAGCCCTTCATCGTTGTTATAAAAACTGTTATAGATTTATAGATAGAGGAATAGCTTCGATGATCGGTTCAAGCGCTGACTGGAAACTGACGACGACTGCCTATGCCCATCAACGGGCGGCGATAGAAAAGCTCTCGCAGCTCAAGGTCGGAGCCCTGTTTATGGATATGGGAACAGGAAAAACTCGTACGGCCCTTGAGCTCATCTGGCTTCGCAGGAAGCGTATTGTAAAATGTGTCTGGTGCTGTCCTGTATCCCTCATGGAGGAAACCAGAAGGGAAATCCTCCGGCACACGTCCTGCATCGATACAGATATTCACATGGTGGGTCCCCGGACACGAGAAGAGAACATACCGCAGGCCATATGGTATCTTGTCGGCCTGGAAAGCCTCGGGAGGTCTCCCCGTGTGGCCTATGTCCTTGACAGGCTGATCGACGGTGGAACTTTTCTTGTGGTTGACGAGTCAACCTACATCAAAGGCCATCGGGCGAAACGGACACGGCGTCTTATAGGGTTCGGTACCCGGGCACCGTATCGGCTGATTCTTACCGGAACGCCGATCCAGCAGGGAATCGAAGACCTGTATACGCAGATGGAATTCCTTTCTCCATTGATTCTAGGGTATCCCTCAAGGCATGCCTTCCAGAGTGCTCTTGCTGTTTTTCAAGACCGAAAGCAGGCTTTTCCAGTTGAAGGCGTCAGCCTTGATGAAGTCTGCCGCGCCATAGCCCCCTATGTCTATCAGGTCAGCAAGGAAGATTGCCTGAAGTTGCCGCCGAAACTGTATCGTCGTATTTTGTGCAGTTTTTCTGAAGAGCAGACAAGCCTTTACCAGGCAGTAAAGACCCGTTTCCTGGACGAGATCAATCGCTATGGGCTATCCGATCTCAATATGGCGATTTTCCGTTTGTTCAGCGGACTGCACGCCGTTTCCTGTGGCGTTTTGCCATCCGGCTTTCTAGGCGTAAGGCGTCTGAGGAATCGGAGAATAGATACCTTGTTCAATGAACTCAGGCAATTCAGAACCAGCCATGTGATCATCTGGGCCAACTATCTCGAATCAGTCGCCGCGCTGAATGAGGCGCTCCCCACGGCGTTTCCGCAGATACCGGTATATACTCTTCACGGCAGGGTTCCGGCGACGGAGCGAGCGGCGAAGATTGATCTCTGGAAAAAAAGAGGCGGCGTACTTGTGGCGACGCAGGGGACCGGAGGGTACGGGCTGACGCTGACGGAATCGCATCAAGTCTTTTTCTATTCCGAAAATTGGCGATATGCGCTCAGACTTCAGGCTGAAGACAGATGCCACCGAATAGGCCAGAAGGACAGCGTATGCTACGTGACCCTTCAGGGTGAAAGCCGGTTTGACGAACGCATTCGTTCGGCGCTTGCCCGAAAAGCCGATGCGCTTGAGGAACTCAAGAGGGAAGTCAGGAGGCTGAACGGGAATCGGAACGCCATAAGGAAACTGATGGAGCATGCGGTATGAAGCGTTGGCTCGGCATGGATGTGTTCACTGCGGCACGCTCTCGGCTGGCGGAAGTCTTTGACGCTTTCGAGCGAGTATTTGTTTCTTTTTCTGGCGGAAAGGATTCCGGGGTCGTCGTCCAGCTCGCACTGGACATTGCCCGTGAAAAAGGCCGTCTTCCGCTTGACGTGCTGCACATTGATCTGGAGGCGTGGTACGCACATACCGATGCCTTCGTCACCCGCATCATGACCAGACCCGATGTCCGTCCGCACTGGATATGCCTGCCTATTCATCTGAGGAATTCCGTATCACAAATTCAACCGCACTGGCTATGCTGGGACCCCGATGCAAGGGATTTGTGGGTTCGCAAACTTCCCACTCATCCCGGTGTCATCGCAGACGAAACATACTTTTCATGGTTCAGGCGGGGAATGGAATTCGAAGAGTTCGTCCCCCTATTTGCAGAGCATTTCGCGGAGGGGCGTTCCTGTGCCTCAGTAGTGGCCATCCGGTGCGACGAATCCCTGAATCGCTTTCGGACCATTGCCTCTACGACCAAACGCCGGTGGAACGGAAGAAGCTGGAGCACTGCAACTCCTTCCGGGGTCGTCAATGTTTATCCGATTTATGACTGGAAAACAGAAGACGTATGGACGGCCACAGGCCGGCAGGGATGGGACTACAACAAGATTTACGATCTTATGCACCTGGTCGGCGTGGGCATCCACCAAATGCGCCTCTGCCAGCCGTACGGTGACGATCAGCGCAAAGGGCTCTGGCTGTTCAAAATGCTGGAACCGGAAACATGGTCCAGAGTGGTCGGGCGTGTGCAGGGGGCCAATTTCGGCAATCGTTATGTGGAACTTTCCGGAAACGTGCTCGGCAACATCCGTATCCGCCTTCCGGAGGGGCACACATGGAGAAGTTATGCCGAGTTTCTGCTCGACACCATGCCTCCACCCACGGCGGAGCACTACAGAGAGAAAATCAACACCTTTTTGAAATGGTGGGCGAAGCACGGTTTCGAAGAAATTCCGCAGGAGGCCGATCCGAAACTGGAGTCCCGCCGCAAAGCCCCAAGTTGGCGGCGTATCTGCAAGACATTGCTGAAAAATGATTACTGGTGCAAAGGGTTGAGTTTTGGCCAGACGAAGCGCGATATGGAGCGGCAGGCGCAGACCATTATGAAATACATGGAGCTATGATGGAATTGCTGGAATTCAAGCATGAAAATGATCCGGCAAGGAACCGGGAACTCTTTGGGCTGCTGGGAGAATACGCGACAAATTCTGTTATTTGGGAAAAGTTGGGAGGGACCATCAGTTCCGAGCCGGGACGCCTCTGGTTCATCGCAACGGATGGGGAAACAAGGCACGTTGTGGCGTTCGGATCAATGCGCTTCGGACGGACACGGACCCGCATCCTCCATTTATACGGGCTTGAGGAGGGAGCAGACATTCCCGTGCTGGAACATTGCCTTGAGTGTGCCCGGAAAAACGGTACGGCACATCTGACAACCACGGATTATTGGACGAGAAAGGAACTGTATCTGCGATATGGTTTCGCCCCTGCCCGAAAAATCGGACGCTTCGTGCGCTTTGAGAAGGACCTTACGTGTGAACGTTGATGAACTGTTGACCGAACTGGAGTGTGCCCTTAAGGCAGAAGAAAGCGATCTGGATAGACGCGTTGACGTGTACAATCGTATCGTTTCTCTGGCTGCGTCTTATCTTCATATTCCACATCCGGTGGTATGTCCGCAGCTCGTTCCGGTGGATGACGTCCGGGGAAATGACTACAATCCCAATAAAGTGGCACCTCCCGAAATGCGGCTGCTCAAGTTGTCAATCCACAAGGACGGTTTCACGATGCCCGTTGTGGTGGCCCGCGACGGCAAGGGGCATGTCGTGGTGGATGGTTTTCATCGGCGGCAGGTAGCGAAGACGGATGTACAGATACGGGAAAGCCTTGGCGGATATTTACCCGTGGTCAGGCTCGACAAGAGTATTGAGGATCGTATCACTTCCACTGTGAGGCACAATATGGCGCGGGGTACGCATCAAGTAGAGCTGACGGCGAGGCTCGTGACGCTACTCCGTAATCACAGTTGGACAAACGAAAGAATAGGCACAGAACTCGGTATGGAACCAGATGAAGTACTGCGGCTGAAGCAGATGCAAGGCCTTGCCGAAGCCTTTGCCGACCGGGAATTCTCGCGGGCATGGGATATGTGTTTTCAGGATACGGCAAAAGAGCAGGAATGAACTGTACGGTTCAGCCGTGTGCCGATAAAGGCCGCTGTGGGAAGCCAGGAGACCGTTAGAAGACAAACTCGACCTTCTTCCTGCCAATAGTCGGCTTGCGGAAGCGGAGATGGCCTTTGCCGGTCGCATAGGCCGGGAGAACCTCTTGAAGAAAGCCTTGGTATCGGTCGCCGCCGACTATGACTATATCCTCCTGGACTGCCCTCCTTCGTTGGGCCTGATCACGGTCAACGCGCTGAATGCGGCCAACGGCCTCCTCATTCCCGTTCAGGTCGAGTATTATGCCCTGGCGGGGCTGGCTCTCATCCGGCAAACAGTGAGCATGGTACGGGAACTCAATCCGGGCTTGGCTATCCTCGGTCTTGTACTGACGTTTTTCGATTCACGGAAAACGCTCAACAAAGATGTGGCCGCAGCCCTCGCGGATGAGTGGAGAGATGCCCTCTTCTCCTCTCGCATCAGGGACAATGTGAGCCTTGCGGAAGCGCCGAGCAACGGGCAAGATGTTTATCGGTACAGGAAGAACAGCTACGGCGCGAAGGATTACGCCGCCCTTGCTGAAGAATTCTTGAAACGATCGGAGGGATAAGATGGGGCTCGGAGATAGGGGAAAAAATAAAGTGAAGGAAGCTGCCGCCCCGGAGTTATTCCGCATGACGGAGCCTCTTACAGATGTACATAATAATATAGATACAAAAAAATATATATCTGCAAAACCAGACATACATAAACCTGTATCCGAAAAAAATGATCAGCGGAAATTATTCAATTTTTCCTTCTCGCTTTCGGAACGCCTCCGCAAATGCGCCTATGAAACACGACGTAAGGAAATGGCTCAAGAAGCAGGGATATTAAAGAAAAGGGAGGAATCTCTCTTCTCAAAAAGAAGGACGGCAATAGCCGATACACCCGCCGACCTGTGGGGTAAAGGTGTTTTGTTATGAAGAAGTTCACTTTTATTGGCAGCATATATTATCTGTAATTTGTTTAATTTTTTTACCTATTCATATGCAAAACTACATTATGAATACTCTAAACAATTTGAAATGTGTGTTTCAGACGAATCAACATCCGAAAAAGAAAAATTACAGTGTTTCGATATTGAAACTAAAAGGATTCTTACAAATATCACTGACGAACTTCATCAATTTGATAAAACAAAAAGTATTTATAAATACGAAACAATCTAATAATTTAGTTATCCAATTGCTTTAAGTATGAAAACTCTCATATTTGTATTGAAATGATGATTGCTCAAAAATATGGCAGCATAAATTATGCATAAACTTATTCAACAAACAGAATTTTGATTCTGCAAGATTGGTCTATTGATGCCATAGAAGATATTAAATACACTTATTGTGAAATTCAATATATTGTAAAACAACTCATACATCAATTATTTAAAAAATTTGTAATGTTTTATTATTTATAGATATATTACATATTTGAAATGTACAACTTGTAACTTTTATAAGGAATCTGGTATGAGAAAAATATTTTTTAATATATTTTTTGTAATTAGCATGATACTTGGTATTGTTTCTTTTTCATTTACAAAAGAACAAATTACTCGAAAATATCAACTGGCATGCTGACACTATAGAATATATCAGCATACCTATGTCGATGATATTAATGAAGAATGTAATATATTTCTACTTATACAAAAAGAAAGAATTTTTGGTTCTCTCTTCTTGTATAAGTTTGTAAGTTATTTTTTGTTTGATTATGAAAACAAAGCAAGATCATCAAACTCAATGATGTTAGAGCTATATTTACTTTCTAGATATATTCTTCACAAGATTATGTGAATGTCCGATCCTTCTTTCTCTATACACTTGAAAAGATTTTCTACACAGTTCAACCACGCTCTCAATATTTTTGAAGATGGATACGAAATCCACCCCATTCACCTTTCAGATACACGAATGAAAGCGTCCCATCAGCATCGTAACGTGCCGAACCGTAATCCAGCTCAAAACCTTCCACTTCAAGCCGACTGCACTGTCGGGCAACCGAAAAGGTACCGTACGCGATATGTCCCTTATACGAGGCTTTCCGTTTCATAAGTTCTAATCCCTCCCCAATGAAAAGGCTGCGAGACATGTTCACTTGTTTCCCTTGGGTAATAGCAGCTAACGATCCAGCAAGGGGTTCAGCATCATCCCCCGCATAGATGCCCACGTGCAGCAGTTTCATCCCGCCAATTCGGTGAAGTAACCGTCGCACCTCCTCGGCGGCAACCCCATTTTCCAGCGTAACCGCACATGCCAACACATTTGGAGAAGTGAGACATGTGCTGACCTCGGTATCGGACAGCTTACCCCGGAAAACAAACCGGAGGTGCGGATACTTTCCGCAAAGGCTCTGCGGATAACCGGGTACGGTTTCCCACGGCTTAAACGGAAACATCACGGCATCTGGCGCAAGTCGCCCAGCAGCATCTAGCGCCGCGTGGGACGAACATTCCAGAAACACTAGACTCCCTGTGCTTTTGCACAGCGCCACCAGTGCTGTATCACGGTTCGCCAGTGAAAGATACGAGACATTTCCAAAGGCGGTAACCTGCTGGGGGAGAGTTATGCCTCGCACTCCGAAGGCCATATTCGGCAGTTCCCTGCGAAGCTTGCCAATACAATCCCGTGTAATCTGTGTTCCATCTAGTTCAATGATACGACAGCCGCCTTCCCAAGCCGTGCGGCACCATTTGAGCAGGGCAACCGAATCGCCTGAAGCAAACGAAGGAATCAAACCGAAACCATGAATCAACGAAAGAGTACGATGCATATGGACACTCCAAGCTAGTCCATGCTCAGGCAGCAGGATAGGAGAAAAACTTATGCCGAGGAACGTCGCACTTGATGAACACCAAGAACGAGCCAATGGCATACCTCCTCAATTGCCTTTCATATTGAGGAGATGGTATCCGCACCAACAGGGAGACGGCAAAGGAATATTCTCGAAGCAGGTAACGCGAAACAAAGAGCGGTACACAACTATTGGAGTCTATTCTCCGATCAGTGTTTCATCATTGTTTCCTTCTTCGGCAGGTTGGGGGTGTCCAGTCATCCGAGCGTTTTTCGAGGCAACACCTGGATGACAAGGCAGCTCCTGTGGGTTCATCAAACGACAAACGTCGCGAAAGCCCATCTAAAAATCGGATCGCCTGTTCAAGATTTTCAGGTTCAGGCAATCCTCCATCACGGCAGTAAGCAAGCGACCGGGTACAGGCCTCCGCCATTAAAGCGGGAAGCCTCTCACCTGTCAGCATGGTATACGCCTCCATCATTTCATTGGTCATGCGTCCGGCCTTGGATATTGCCTTAGGCACCATCCTCTCCGCCATGACACGCAACGGCACGCCGTCAAAAGTCCCGCATAGGGAATCAAGGACAGCGGAGTCCACCCCGTAACGGTGTGCGGCCCCCAGCGTTTCCATGAGTAGACACATCACACCTTTCTGAAACACGCTACGCAGCAGCTTGATCCTTGCAGCTTGCCCGGGCCCTCCCTCAATAACGGAGATATCCATTCCGAATGGTGCCATCGCGGCGCGAAACAGTCCCGCACCGTCACCGCAGGCGATGATGGGAACCTGATGGCGATAGGACTCTACAGGCCCCATGATCGCTGCGTCTGCAAAGGTCGCCCCCGTAATCTTGATCAGCGCGGCGATGTCCCGTTTAACGTCGGGGGCAGCTGTGTTCGCATCCACGTAGAGATGCTGTTCCCGCAGATAGGGAACCGCCGATTCTGCGACAACCCGGGCGGCGATTCCAGGCACGCATGAGATGATCAAATTGGAACTGGCCGCAAGCGAAGCGTAATCCGGCCTGTACACAGCACCGATCGATTTGATTCGTCTGGCGTATCTCCCGGAAGGGAAATTGCGTGTATGAAAAAAGACCGTACCAAAACCCGACTCCCGAAGTCCTTCGGCCATAGCGGAAGCCGCACTACCGAAGCCGATGAAAGCGCAATGGTTCATGATACTCCTGAGAGCCCGCCCTACCGGAATGGAAAGGCGGGCCGGTTGGGGAAGGGGCCTTATTTGGTACCGGTGCTACGGATCAGTTCAGCGAAGCGGGCATCCTGTTCCTTAAGGAACTGTCTTGTTTGTTCCGGGTTCAGAGCATGGACGTTGGAACCCTTAGCCTCCATACCCTTGACATATTCTGGGGCCGTCACGGCCTTTTGGAAGGCTTCGTACAGAATGTTGATGATCTCCTTGGGCGTTCCCTTAGGGGCAATGACTGTGCGCGCAGTACTGAGGACGACATCAACGCCCTGCTCCCTCCACGTGGGCACATCGGGCAACATAGGGATGCGCTCTTCTGAACAGAAACCGAGAGGGCGGATCTGTCCGGCACTGAACAGCGCATATCCCTCAAGCGGTGTTCCCATCGCTGCATCAATATGCTTTCCCGCCAGATTAGTCAGACCGTTGGCCGCTCCTCCCTGCTGGGAAAGAACCCGGAACTCGACACCTCCTTTCTGCTCAAGGGCCATCATCTGAAAACGCGTGATCGAGCCTGGGGTGGACGCCGCAACGGATACCTTGCCGGGGTTCTGCTTCGCGTAGGCAAGGAACTCGCCCAGCGTCTTCCACGGAGCATCCTTATGCACCCAGATACCACCAGGATCGGAGTTGAACATGATCACATGTTCAAAATCGTCCGTACCGACCGGGATGCGTCCCATGGGCTTAAGCGTAGAGATAGTGCTGGTCGTCAGGCCGATGGTGTATCCATCCGGCTTGGCCTTGGCGATGGCCATATATGCCTTGGCCCCCGATCCCGCCGGTTGGTTCTGTATAGTAAATGGCTGCTTCAGATATTTTTCGGCATACAGGCACAGGGTACGCCCTGCCTGATCAGAGCCTCCACCGATGTTCCAACCGATGAGAAATTGAATCGAACGCGTGGGATAGGAAACTGCTGCGGACTCGGAGGCCCCTCCCCAAAACAGCAGTGCCACAACAATCAACAACGCTATCTTTCTCATAAGTTCCTCCTTGATGAACAGCACGGTTACGGACAGTAGGGCAAAGACACCATTATCCGGGAAAAGGTTCCTTCAGACCCCTATCACCCCCTTGGGAAAAACAATATTGAGGCAAAACACAAAGATACCATACATCATCCCCGAAACGAGGAAGGCAACGAGAAACATGCGCTTGAATGAACGGTCGCCGATGATATACTGCATCACGACGAGAAAGCAGAACATCCAGAGGGCAACCCCGAGGTATTCCAGTAAAAAAATGAAACTAGCCGTACAAAGGGTAATTGCGGTGAACAGGCCAGCGTTCCGCGAAAATCCCCCACCCACCCAAAGGGAAACTACGGGTTTCCGCATGCCCTGAGCAAAGAGCAATAGGCTGAGGACACACATGGTTCCAGCGATAGCGTTCGGGAAAACCTGCGGACCGATGGCACGTACGGTTTCCATGGAAGTGGCAAACTGCCGCGTCTGCCAGAGGAGGACAAGACTCAGGCAGAAAAAGAACAGGCCGGTAACAGTATCGGTATTTCGCATCACGATCTTCATGTGGAGCTCCCGTTCAAAAATGAGTGCGCTATCCGCGCACGTTGCGCTTCGCAAGCCAAATCCGGATGAACGGGGAAACCAGCAGCAGGAGCGTTAGTCCCAAGATAACGCAGGAGAGCGGAGACTGAACGAAGATGCCGAGATTGCCGTCCGAAAGCTCCATCGCACCGCGAAAATTGGATTCGGCGATAGGTCCCAAGATCAGGCCCAAGATCAGCGGGCCGGATGCGACGCCTAAGTTCTTTAGGAAAAAACCGAATATCCCGCTGAGGATCATGATCACCACATCAGTATAGCTACCGTTCATGGAATAGGCCCCTATGACACAGAGCAGACCGATAATGGGCAACAGCACGGTACGCGGAAGGTTCACGACACGGGGGAAAGTCTTGGCGCTGGCGATGCCGAGCACGAGCATGGCAATGTTGGCCATGAACATGCCGAGAAAAATCATGTACACCATATGGAGATTATTCACATACAGCATAGGACCGGGAGTGATGTTGTGCATGAGCATCGCACCGAGCAGGACGGCAGTCACGGAACTGCCAGGGATGCCGAGTGTCAGTAGCGGAACCATTGCTCCGCCCACAGCGGCGTTATTGGCCGTTTCACAGGAAACGAGGCCCTCGGTGACACCCGTACCGTAGCGTTCCGGGTGCTTGTCGGCGGCCACTGCCCGGTTGTAGGAAATGATCGCAGCGATCGATCCCCCTGCCCCCGGTAAGGCACCGATGAGCGTGCCGATCCATGAAGGATGAAGGCAGTTACGCAAGATGATCTTCATGTCGTTCCCGGTGGGGAACACACGGCGCACAGCCTGCCGTACGGCCTTGGCCTGCTCCGTTTCCATAGCCTGTGTGAACACCTCACAGAGTCCGAATAGACCTATTACGACGGGAATGTAGTTGATCCCGCCGAGCAGATCGTAATTGCCGTAAGAAAAGCGTTCTACCGATACTAGAGGGTCCATGCCCACGGTAGCGAGCATGAGGCCGATACAGGCGGCAATGAAGCCCTTGAGGATGGATTTGGCAACGACCACGACGATAGCCGAGAGTCCGAAGAGTGCGAGGAGCGCGTATTCCGCCGGACCGAAGCTCAGGGCGGCCCGCGCGAGCAACGGAGAAATAAAAATGAGCGCCAACACACCCACAGTCCCCCCAATGAAGGAGGAAACCGTGGCTATGCCTATGGCCCTTCCTCCCTCGCCGCGCTGTGACATGGGATAGCCGTCAAGCGTCGTCATGAGCGAGGCGGGGCAACCGGGAATGTTCAACAGGATGGCGGCAATGGAACCACCGTAAATGCCGCCCGTGTAGATCCCCAGCAAGAGTAGCATCCCCTCAATGGGGGAAAGGTAATAGGTCACGGGCAGAAGAATGGCAACGCCGAGCGTTGCGCTCAAGCCGGGCAGAGCCCCGATGATAATCCCCACAAACGTCCCGAAAAAAACAAGCCCTATCATCATAGGGTGCAAAACATCCGAAAAGGCGGCTAGTAAGGTCGACATTTCTTTTCTCTCTGTTTGTACTCGGTGAATGCGGATTACTGGATGGAATCTCTGTCTCTCCTATTATTATTCTTTGGTATAACCAATAGACCAATAAAATAATTCTGTCAATAACTCCTTTGCCTTTTTCTTCATCCCATTGTTGAAAACAGCTTTCTAGCAACATGGGAATACTTGGGGCCAATTTTAGCCCCACTCTCGTACCAAGGAAAGCATTTTTCTTATTTTTATTATTTGTTATAGATTGTTACATGAAGTATAAATTATACGTAGAACCAGCGCGGAGCGACGAACAGGTATAGGAGCTTGATCATCAGGATCATGGAAATCAGCGCAACAGGATAGACCGTAGCGTAGGAAAGGGAGACGCACGGCCTCGCGGAAAGGGAAGACGCGGCGGCAAGCCCCGGCGTGGACGTCATGCCCCCGGCCACGG
>OGQS01001102.1_pt1 | contig 16042 bp, 15 predicted proteins | sample 1553331 | NCBI WGS metagenome assembly OGQS01 (sample SAMEA2580012, study PRJEB22360) | human gut metagenome | biome: human gut; feature: human-associated habitat; material: faeces | place: Denmark | collected 2008/2010
AGAAGCAAAAACCCCGTAAGCGGCAGGCTACTCAGCAGGCCTTGGAAGACAACAAGAGCGACATTTCCTGGGGTCACCAGATCCGTTCTTACGTGTTGGATCAGTCCCGCGTCAAAGACCTGCGTACCAATGTCGAAACCGGCAACACGACTGCCGTTTTAGACGGTGCTTTGGAATCCTTTATCGAGGCCAGCCTCAAGCAAGGAGTTTGAGCGTGAAGACTCTCACCATTATTACCGGCGCCTCTAAAGGGCTCGGCTTTGAATTAACCCGTCAGTCGCTTAAGGCCGGCGACACCGTCGTGTGTCTTCCAACCCGTCCTTCAAAGGTTTGGGGGGAAAAAGCCGATAAGATCGGCTGCAATTTCATCCAGTTTACGGCTGACCTGCTTGACCGTAAAGGCGCCGTCGAGCTTTTGATGTGGCTGCTTTCCGATAAGGAATACGCCGAACATGACCGTCTGATTCTGATCAACAACGCCGGCGTGCTGGGTCCTGTCGGTCCGATCGAAAACGCTTCCCCGCAGGTTGCCGTTGACTGCATTCGCGTTAACTTTGAAATCCCGGTGCTTCTGACTCAGGCTTTCCTGAATGAAACGCGCAGCTGGAAAGGCGAGCGCCGCGTCATGAATATCTCTTCCGGCGCCGGCCGCAAGTCCGTTCCGGGCTGGGCCATGTACTGTTCAACCAAAGCAGCGCTTGACCGCTTTACCGCCGTCACAGCTGAAGATCAGCTTGGCAAACCCAATCCCGCACGCCTTAGCGCCGTCGCTCCGGGCGTTGTGAACACTGGCATGCAGGGCAGCATCCGTGCTTCGTCTAAGGAAGATTTTCCGAACGTTGACCGGTTTATCGACTTAGAGAAAGACGGAAAACTTCAGAGCCCCGAAGACACTGCCAAACGACTTTTAAATTACCTCAACAGCGACGAGTTCGGCAAAGAGCCCATCTCGGATATTCGCAATATTTCTGTTGGAGACTAAAGTGGAAAACCAGAAAGAAACCGTCAAAAAAGAAGACGTTCTTGAGACTGAGAACCATATCATTGCCGAACGTTTAGCCAAACTCGACAAACTCAGAGCCGAAGGCGTTGCTTATCCGAATGATTTCGTTCAGAAAGACCGCATTGAAGAAGTGCGCGCTGCCAACGGCAGCAAAACTCCGGAAGAGCTTGAAGCTGCTCCGGTCGAAGTCACTGTCGCCGGCCGCGTCATGCTCAAGCGCGTCATGGGCAAAGCCAGCTTCCTGACCGTTAAAGACGGTACCGATCACATCCAGTTCTTCATCACCAAGGCTGAAGTCGGCGATGAAACTTACGACTTCTTCAAGAAGATGGTTGATATCGGAGATATCGTCGGCGCTACAGGCACACTGTTCTTCACCAAGACCGGCGAGCTTTCCGTCCGCGTTAAGAACTTCCGTCTGCTGACCAAGAACATTCGTCCGCTCCCCGACAAATTCCACGGTCTCTCCGATCCGGAAACCCGTTATCGTCAGCGCTATGTTGACCTGATCATGAACGAAAGCACACGTCGCACCTTCATGATCCGTTCCAAGGCCATCGCCGAAACCCGTAAATTCATGATGGAACATCACTTCATGGAAGTGGAAACTCCGATGCTCCATCCGATCCCCGGCGGTGCGAACGCTAAGCCGTTCATCACACACCACAATGCGCTCGACATGGATATGTATCTGCGTATTGCTCCGGAACTTTATCTGAAGCGCTTAGTGGTCGGCGGCTTTGAACGCGTTTTTGAACTCAACCGCTCCTTCCGCAACGAAGGCGTTGACGTTCGCCACAACCCTGAATTCACAATGATGGAGTTCTATGCAGCCTACAAGGAATATCACTGGCTCATGGACTACACCGAAAAACTTCTGCGCACCGTCGCTGAAAAGACTATCGGTACCGCTGTCATTCAGTATCAGGGTCATACCATCGACCTCACAAAACCGTTTGATCGCCTGACTGCTAAGGAAGCCGTTCTGAAGTACGCTCCTCAGTACACCGCTGAGCAGCTCGAAGACAAGGACTTCTTGCAGGAAGAACTCAAGCGCCTGGGTGAACCTGCTAAGGCTGACGCCGGCGTCGGCGCTCTGCAGATGGCCATGTTTGAAGCCGTTGCTGAATCCAAACTCATTCAGCCGACTTACATCATTGACTACCCGGTTGAAATTTCTCCGCTGGCTCGCGCCTCCGACAAGGTTCCCGGCATCACCGAGCGTTTCGAACTCTTCATGGCCGGTCGCGAAACCGCCAACGGCTTCTCCGAGCTGAACGACCCGCAGGATCAGGCTGCTCGCTTCATGGCTCAGGCAAAACTGAAAGCCAGCGGCGATGATGAAGCCATGTACTACGACGCCGACTACGTCCGCGCACTGGAATACGGTCTGCCTCCGACAGGCGGCTGCGGCGTGGGCTTAGACCGATTTGTCATGCTGCTTACCGACTCTCCGAGCATCCGTGACGTTCTGCTCTTCCCGCATATGCGTCCTGAGGCCTAAGAATCATGAGCGAAAGGAAGCTGAAAATCGCCGCTCTGTTAAAAGAGCTTTACGACATGGCCGAAGTTCCCGTGCCCTCCTCTCGTATTCCGTTTTACTTTAACGACGTACGAGCCGGGCACATTGAACGAACTGATGCCGAGTTTTTAGCGAGTACCTTTCGCTTCTGTGACGTCCGTCCGGATGCTTTCGTATTTACCGCGGAAGACCCCGGACAGGCTTCGCGCCGTCTGGCTGCGATTTCGCACCTTTATAAAGGCACGGACAAAGTCTTTGCCTGGCGAGATGAACTGCTTTCCGTTACTGCTTCGGATGACATTGCCTGCGAGTCGCCTTTGACCGTTATTGAGCGTGCAATGTGCCGTCCCTTTGCCTTTAATACCTTTGCCGTTCACCTGAATCCGTTCACGCGTGACGGCAGGATGTGGGTCGCTCAGCGTTCTTTCAAGAAGGCGATCGGCCCGGGCTATTGGGACAATTGTGCGGCCGGCTTAGTCGGCGCAGGCGAGCCTTTCGGGCTTGCCATGGAACGCGAAGCATTTGAAGAAGCCGGTGTGACACCGGGCTCCCTTGAAATCTCTTTTAGCGTGCGCAATATCATTTCGCGTCCCGTTCATGAAGGCTGGATGCGAGAAATCGCTTACATCTGCAATGCTTATGTTGAAGACTCTTTCCATCCTCACAACATGGACGGCGAGGTCGAGTGCTTTGAACTCTTAGAACCCGAAGCGATTATTGAGCGCATAGAAAAAGGACGATTCACATTCGAATCGTCCCTTGCTGTTTTAGCCGGCTTAGCCTGGCAGGAAGGCCTGCTTGATCTTTTGGATCAGCCGGCCGTCTAAACGCTAATCTCTTTCGTCCATCCAAGCGACCAGGATGGCTTCCAGTATTTTTTCGTTGCTTGCTTCCGGATCATCATCAAAATCCGGGAGCGCGACGATCATTGCATGCATCTTCTCAAAGCTGATCGTCAGCGGATCTAAGTCCGGATTTTCATCGTAGAGCTCTTCCGCAATGGCACGCGGATCCTTCCAAGTCAGCTTCATCATTCGTTTTCTCTCGCATGATTACGGGAGTATTTCGGAATTTCAACGGTAATGTCTTCTTTGCCGACTTTTGTCTGGCAAGTCAGGCGGGAATTCGATTTCAGACCCCAAGCCTGATCAAGCAGATCTTCTTCATCGTCTTCAGCCGGCTCCAACGAGTCAAAGCCTTTGTCGATGTAGCAGTGACAAGTCGTGCAGGCGCAGGAGAACTCGCAGGCATGGTCGATATTGACGCCGTTAGCGACCAAAGCCTTAGCTAAGTTTGTACCTTCGGGGACTTCAAACTCAGCGCCGTTCGGGCAGATTCCGGGATGCGGTAAAACGGTTACTTTCGGCATTTTTTAAACCTCGTCAACAGATTTGCCTTGGAGTGCTTCCAAGATCGTACGGTTCATTCGACGTGCAGCAAAGTCCTTGGTTCCCTCGGACAGTGCTGAAATCGAATTTTTAATATCATCCTTGTCATCTTGCGCGCGAACCGTCTCCAGATGTTGAATCATGGCGCCGATCTGAGCGCGCTCGGCCTCATTGAGAAGGTCGGCGTCCGACGACAGTGCTGAGTAAATGCTTTCCAGAAGACGCGCAGCCTCGACTTTCTGCTCGCGCAATTCGCGCAGCTTCATATCTTCTTCGGCATGACCGAAGGAATCTTTCAGCATGCGACTGATTTCATCTTCCGACAGACCATAAGAAGGCTTGACCGTAACGGATGCTTCCACGCCCGTGGTTTGTTCGCGGGCCGTGACCGACAAAAGTCCGTCGGCGTCTACCTGGAACGTCACACGAATACGAGCCGCACCGGCAACTTTAGGCGGAATGCCGCGTAAAGAGAATTTGGCTAAAGAGCGGCACTCTTCCACTAAATCTCGTTCACCCTGAAGGACATGGATCGACATCGCGGTCTGACCGTCCTTGAAGGTTGTAAAGTCCTGTGCCATAGCTACAGGAATCGGCGTATTGCGGGGAATGACTTTTTCGACCAAGCCGCCCATGGTCTCAAGACCGAGGGAGAGCGGTGTGACGTCAAGCAGCAGCCAGTCTTCGTCGCTGCGGTTGCCGGCAAGCAGATTGGCTTGGAGCGCGGCACCGATTGCCACCACTTCATCCGGGTCAATATCGGTAAGCGGTTCGCGGTCAAAATAATCGGCCACTGCCTTGCGGATGCAGGGCATGCGCGTTGAGCCGCCGACAAGCACGACACCTTTTACTTCATCGCGTTTGAGACCTGCGTCCTTTAATGTCTGTTTCGTGGCTTCGATGGTTCTTGCTACTAAGTGGTGCGTGATCGAATCAAAGACTTCGCGTGTAATCGTGACATTGATAATGCGGTCACCGGAAATCTTGGCATGAATCGTTGCTTTCTTTTCCGTCGTCAGCGTTTCTTTGGCTGCCTTGGCTTTTGCCATCAACATGCGGCTGTCGGAATGCGTCAGCAGCGGGCGGCCTGCCTGGTCAATGACCCAGCAGTAGAGACGCTGGTCAAAATCATCGCCGCCTAACTGGCTGTTGCCGCCGGTGGCGAGCACCTCAAAAACGCCTTTGCGCAGACGAAGGACAGAAACGTCAAAAGTACCACCGCCCAAGTCATAAACGATGTAAAGACCTTCGGCGCCGGTATCGAGGCCGTAAGCCAAAGCGGCCGCCGTCGGTTCGCTCAAAAGACGAAGAACATTCAAACCGGCAAGCTTAGCGGCGTCTTTAGTCGCCTGACGCTGAGCGTCATCAAAGTAAGCCGGTACCGTCACGACAGCGCCGACAAGTTCGCCGCCTAAGGCGTCTTCGGCGCGTTTTTTAAGGACTTTCAGAATTTCGGCAGACACTTCCACCGGACTCTTGGCGCCTTGAGAGGTGTTGAGCTTGACCATGCCCTCGCCTTTGATGAAGTCATAGGGCATGTAGCGGTTATTCTGCAGCTCAGAAGCGCTTCGGCCCATCAAACGCTTGACACTTGAGATCGTGTTGAGCGGATCCGCTTCTGCACGTGAACGGGCTTCTTCACCAACAACCACGCCTCCATTCTTTTCGTAGTGGACAACAGAAGGAAGCAGTTTCTGATTCTTTTCGTCAACGAGAACTTCGGGAGAACCGTTTCTAACGGTGGCCGCCAATGAATTCGTGGTGCCCAAATCAATACCGACAGCAAACCGCTCTTCGTGCGGTGCTGTCGACATTCCCGGTTCGGCAATTTGCAGAAGTGACATTATTCAAAATCCAGTAGCTGGCGATTTAAAAACATAACCTTTTTTAAATCTTCTGCCGCCAGCGAGACATCAGATTTCACATCGAACGCATCTGCCACCTCGTCGAGCAGCTCGTCCTTTTCTTTTTCAATCGCTTTCTTCAGCACTTCCAGCTCAGCCGTATTCCCGGAATCCTTTGCATCTGAGATCGCCTCTCGGCGTTCCAGCTGCTCAAGAAGAAACTCTTCAGAAATCGAGCCGCTGCTGTCTTCGTCAATGGGGTGTCCTCGCAGCGCGCAAAGGGCTTTACCTCGCTGGATCGGATCGCTGAGCTTCTGAAAAGCGTCATTAATCAGCGTTGCCCACTGCTGAGCAACGCGCTTTTCAGTATCGCTTGCCGAAGCAAAACGGTCGGGATGAACCTTTTTTTGGATTTCAAAATACTTTTCATCCAACTTTTGTTTGTCGATTCGAAACTGTGGTTTCAGACCGAAAATTTCAAAAGGATTCATCGCCGCCATAGCGCCTCCGTTTCAGTTAGACATGGAAAGACTTGCCGCAGCCGCAGCTTTCTTTCTCGTTCGGGTTCTTGAATTTGAATCCGGTATTGAGACCTTCACGGACAAAGTCCAGTTCGGTTCCGTTGATATAGGGCAGGCTCTTGGGATCAACAATTACTTTGATCCCGTAGCTTTCGTACACCTGATCTTCGGGTTCGATTTTGTCTGAAAATTCTAATGCGTAAGCCATACCGGAGCAGCCGCTGGTTTTGACACCGACTCTGAGGCCGACGCCTTTGCCGCGTTTGCGAAGGAATTCTTCAACGTGAGAAGCTGCTTTTTCTGTCAATGTAACCGACATTATTTATCCTTAATCTGAGCCTGTTTCTGGCGATAGTCTTCCACTGCGGCCTTGATGGCGTCTTCCGCAAGAATGGAACAGTGGATTTTGACGGGAGGAAGCTCGAGTTCTTCGGCAATTGCCGTATTTTTGAGCTGTTCGGCTTCTTCCAAGGTCTTGCCCTTGATCAGTTCGGTGACCAAAGAGCTGGAAGCGATGGCGCTGGTGCAGCCGTAGGTTTTGAACTTAGCGTCTTCGATCACGCCGTTGTCGTTGACCTTGATCTGCAGGCTTAAAACGTCGCCGCAGGCGGGAGCGCCGCGAGTACCGGTTCCGACGTTCGGATCGTTTTTATCCAGTCTGCCGACGTTTCTGGGGTGCTGGAAATGATCCATCACTTTATCGCTGTATTGCATTCTTTTCTTTCCTTATTAGTGTTCTGTCCATTTAACTTGTTTCATGTCCACGCCTTCTTTGTACATCTCCCAAAGCGGGGACATTTCACGAAGCTGTGCAACCTTTTCTTTGATGAGTTTGACGGTGTAGTCAATCTCTTCTTCCGTCGTGAAGCGGCCTAAGCTGAAGCGGATGGAGCTATGAGCCAGTTCGTCATCAATACCGAGGGCACGCAGAACATAGGACGGTTCCAGGCTGGCGGAGGTGCAGGCGGAGCCGGAAGAAACAGCGATTTCAGGACAGCTGGCCATAAGGGCTTCACCTTCAACAAATGCGAAGCTGACATTGAGGTTGAACGGAGCTCTGTGTTCCATGCTTCCGTTGACATGAACGGCTTCGATTTCGCTTAAGCCTTTCCAAAGTCTGTCGCGAAGAGCGCCGATACGCTTCATTTCTTCGTCCATTTCCAGACGGCACAGTCTGTAGGCTTCGCCCATACCGACGATCTGGTGTGTGGCAAGGGTGCCGGAGCGCATGCCTCTTTCGTGGCCGCCGTGGATGATGGCTTCGATACGGGCACGCGGTTTACGGCGAACGTAAAGAGCACCCATACCCTTCGGTCCGTAAAGCTTGTGAGCAGAAAGGCTCATCAGATCGACTTTGAGTTTTTCCATGTCCAGAGGAATCTTACCGGCAGCCTGAGTGGCGTCGACGTGGAACAGGATTCCGCGTTCGCGGCACATTTCACCGATTTTTTCGATGTCCTGAATAACGCCGATTTCGTTGTTGACGGCCATCACGGAAACCAGAGTTGTATCAGAACGCATGGCTTTAGCCAAAGCGTCGAGGTCTAAGAGTCCGTCCTTGCCGACATCCATGTAGGTGACTTCAAAGCCTTCGCGTTCGAGCTCGCGCATGGAGTCCAACACCGCTTTGTGTTCGGTCTTTACCGTGATTAAATGCTTGCCCTTGTCCTTATGGAAACGAGCTGCACCTTTGATCGCGAGGTTGTCGCTTTCGGTAGCGCCGCTGGTCCAGACGATTTCTTTCGGATCGGCATTGATCAAAGCTGCAACTTCGGCACGAGCGTTTTCAACAGCTTCTTTAGCCTTCCAGCCGTATTCGTGGCTCGTACTGGCGGCGTTGCCGAAATTCTCGTAGAGGAAAGGAATCATCTTATCGACGACACGAGGATCCACAGGCGTAGTCGCAGAATAATCAAGGTAAATAGGGAACTTCATGATTAGCTCCAATGAAGAGATAAATTGGGGATTTATTAAACCTTCGGTTTGATAATGGATACGGGGCTTAAGCCCTGATCTTTGAGCTTTTTCTTGTCAGCCAGGTTTTTCAGCGAGATCCCTTTCAGGAACTTGCGGATTTCCTCGTTGAGGCTTTCCCAAAGATCGAATGTGATGCACTCACCTTCTCCGTCGCAGACGGCTCTGTTTTTATCGCAGCTGGCTTTCTCGAGAGGGTCGTCCACGGCTTCCAAAATATCGATCACCGTGATCTGATCCGCAGGTTTGGCCAAACGGTATCCGCCGGCAGGGCCGCGCACACCTTCAAGGAGACCGGCTCTGCGCAGCTTTCCGAAGATCTGCTCAAGATAGGCACTTGAAAGATGACGTCTGTCCCCGATCGCAGCGATGGATACGTACTCTTCCGGGTCATGGAGAGCAATATCAAGCATTGCGGTGACGGCAAAACGGCCTTTAGTAGTGAGTTTCATCTTTATTCCGATCCATTTAGTCGGAAATAATAGACCGTTTTATTTCCGAGCGCAATAGTCGGAATTAAAAAAGCCCTCCGAAGAGGGCTAAAAAGGAAAATGATTTCTCAGCGGCTACAGAGCTGAGCCGGGAATGTAGACGGAAGCGCGTTTCTTAACGACTTCAAGCAAGCCTTCGCAGGCGTCTTCACAGTAATCGAGCACCGTGTTGAAACCTTCATTGCCGCCGTAATACGGATCGGGCACCACAGCCGTATCGTATTCGGTTGCGTAGCGCATCAGGAGCGCCAGCTTGTGTTTATACATCGGCGGGCAGATCTGTTGCATAGCAGTCAGATTTTCCCAGTCCATCGCCAAAATGAAGTCGCACTCCCTAAAGTCGTCGGATGTAATCTGACGGGCTCTCAGCTCGGATAAGTCATATCCGCGCTTGCGGCCTGCAATCTGAGCGCGCACGTCCGGCGCCTCTCCGACGTGATAACCATGTGTACCGGCAGAATCCACGATTACTTTGTCAGTCAGTCCGGCTTCCTTCACCATTTTCTTAAAAACTGCTTCAGCCGTAGGGGAACGACAGATATTCCCCATGCACACAAATAAAACTTTTACCATGTTTTTTGCATTCTTCTTAATTGACGAATTAATCACACCTCTCTCGCGTACACCGCAGGCAGGTTGCAATAGCTTACGAGCCCCTAACGCTTTTTGCAAAAATGTATAGGGTAATTACTAATAATTCAACTCAAAATGAGCACTCAAGCATTCGGCTTTGCGCCTTCTTCATCCTCGCCGGGCGTTGCACCGAAAACCTGTTTACGAATAGACGCCAATTTATCACGGACTTCGGAGGCTTTTTCGAATTCGAGATTCTTAGCATGCTCAAACATTTCGTTTTCGAGCCGTTTGATTTCGCGTGCCAGTTCTTTCGGCCCCATTTTTTCGTAATCCTGACCGTCCACCAGACCGAATTCGTTTTCAAGACTATCGCTCTTATAGACGCCGTCAATAATGTCACGGATCTCTTTCTTAACGCTCTTAGGCGTGATGTTGTGTGCGACGTTGTAAGCCGTTTGTTTTTCTCTGCGTCGTGCCGTTTCGTCCATCGCTCGGCGCATGGAGTCCGTAATCGTATCGGCGTATAGAATGGCTTTGCCTTCAACGTTTCGCGCGGCACGGCCGATCGTCTGAATGAGAGAACGTTCGCTTCTCAGGAAGCCTTCCTTATCAGCATCTAAGATCGCGACCAGTGCCACTTCCGGAATATCCAAGCCTTCTCTCAGTAAGTTAATGCCGATCAGAACATCGAAGACACCGGCACGAAGGTCTCGAATAATTTCTACGCGTTCCACCGTATCGATGTCCGAGTGCAGGTAACGCACCTTGATATCGTTGTCCTGCAGGAAGTCGGTTAAGTCTTCTGCCATGCGCTTGGTCAGCGTTGTAATCAGAATGCGCTGGCCCTTCGGAATTCTTTCTTTGATTTCGCCGAGTACATCGTCCACTTGAGTCGTAGCCGGCCGTACTTCTACTTCCGGGTCCACGAGGCCCGTCGGACGCACCACCTGTTCAACGATCTGAGAAGAATGATTCAGCTCATAGTCTGCCGGAGTGGCCGAGACAAAGATCGCACGGCGCATCTTGCTTTCGAATTCGTCAAAGCGGAGCGGACGGTTATCTTTGGCGCTCGGAAGACGGAATCCGTAGGTGACGAGGGTTTCTTTTCTTGCGCTGTCTCCGCGGTACATACCGCCGATCTGACCTAACAGAACGTGAGATTCGTCGAAGAACATCAGCGCGTCTTTCGGCAGATAGTCGATCAAGGTCGGAGGCGGCTCTCCGGGCAGACCTCCTGCTAAGTGGCGGCTGTAGTTCTCAATGCCTTTGCAGAAGCCCACTTCATGGAGCATCTCCAAGTCAAAAAGCGTTCTTTCGCGGATACGCTGCGCTTCAAGCAGCTTGCCGCTCTCTATAAATTTGGTTTCCTGATCCCGAAGTTCATCTTTGATGGCTTCAATCGCTCGCAGGATATCGTTTCTCGGCGTGACATAGTTCGATGTCGGATAGATCGCGAAGCGGTCTACCTTCTGGCGGGTTTTTCCGGTTAACGGATCGAAGAAATACATAGCTTCGATTTCGTCATCGAACAGCTCAATACGCAGCGCCATTTCCGAGTGCTCAGCCGGGAACACGTCGATTGTGTCGCCGCGGACGCGGAACTTACCTCGCGTAAATTCCATGTCGTTGCGTTCGTACTGGATGCGGACCAAGTGCGAGATCAAGTCGCGCTGTTCAGTCTTATCACCGACTTTCAGGATAAGACGCATCTCGGTATAGGACTCCGGCTTACCGATACCGTAGATGGCAGACACGGTCGCGACAATGATCACATCACGGCGTTCGAGCACGCTCTTTGAAGCCGACAGACGCATCTGCTCGATGTGTTCATTGATGGCAGAATCTTTTTCAATAAACAGATCCCGCTGAGGGACGTAAGCTTCGGGCTGATAGTAGTCGTAGTAACTGACGAAATACTCCACCGCGTTGTTTGGGAAAAAGTCCCTCATTTCCGCGTAGAGCTGAGCGGCAAGGGTTTTATTCGGCGCCATGATGAGCGTCGGCAGACCGGTTCGAGCGATAACGTTCGCCATGGTGTAGGTTTTGCCGCTACCCGTCACGCCAAGCAGCGTCTGGGCCGTCAGGCCGTCCTCGATGCCTTCGACGAGTTCTTTGATTGCCTGAGGCTGATCTCCGGCCGCCTCAAAGGGCTGATGCAGTTCAAACGGAGAATTAGGGAATCTGATGACTTTCAAGGTGGTGTCTGCCTAAAGAATCCTTTGAATTTGAAAAGTTTAGAACGAATCCTAAGACATCGGTTTTCCGATCATCCGATCTGGTCAGATTGCCTCGACCTCAGTCTTCTCTGCTTTAGATGAGTTCTAAGGAGACATCCATTTTAAGTTCACTTTCAAACCAAACCCCTCTCAATTAAGCTTCGGCACCTTATTTTCTCAAGCACGCAGGGTGATTTAAATATCAATAATTCAAATTTATAAAATCACCCTTGGCTGGACACTCTCGGAATAAAATAAAAATTAGCACATTACATAAGCTGATGAGGTTTGTTTTCGGAAAAAGTAAAACATCGGTCTGAAACAACTCCTTAACTTTCTAGAAGGATATATCCTTAAAAAATCCTCTCTATTCCAAATTTAATCTTTGTTTAATATTTATCAACAATTATCATCAACCCCTCTAATTATAAAATCCCATTTTGAGTTTATTTTTTGCTAATTAGCTAATTTATAAGAATTTTCATCTTCTCTAAATTTCGTAACAATCTATTGACTTCTAGAAATTTTGCTGTCAGAATGCTTATGTCTGTTGTTTGACAGACATGACAATTGGGATTACTGCTATGTGCATATTTAACATTGGCAAGTGCCTATTCAACATAGGCATGCGCCGCACGTTACACCTCACGCGGTTTACGATGCGTGATTGCTTCTCCTTCAATAAATTCCTCTCCGAATCCGACATCTAGTCCTCCGGCCGATTCTTTATCGGTTCGGCTCGAACTGCTTTTCTCTTAATTTCTTCCGCGAAATCTCTTAGTGTTCAAGCCTTTTTGACGCTTGTTCATAAGGGGGGTATTACCGAGAAAAGCCAATACCACAATTCATTTAATTACGATGCGGATTTATTTACCTTATTAAATAAATCTGGAGGACTACTATTATGCAAAAACTTAAAGTCGCAGCTTCTGCATTACTGAAAGATAAACTTCAGGTTGAACGTGAAGTCGTTTGCCTCTCAAATGCTGACTTTACTGAAGTCTCCGCTGTTGTTATCGACATTGAAGACTATCGGAAAGGCGGGTTAAACAAGGTTAATGCCACCGCCTTGGAAATTCCTGTTTTTCTTTATCTCCGCGATGAAGACACCACTCCGGAAGAACTCGTCGGTCACGTGGTCGGTGTGATCAACGATGACCTTACAGACAGACGTCTTTTCGGCCGTCAAATCGATGAAGCTGCCAAACGCTACGAAGACAAGCTCCTTCCTCCTTTCTTCGGTGCCCTCGCCCAATACGTATACAAAGGAAAGTCCCAGTTTGACTGCCCGGGACATCAGGGAGGCGCATACTTCCGCCGCCATCCGGCCGGCCGCGCATTCTATGACTTTTTCGGTGAAGAGCTTTTCCGCTCTGACCTTTGCAATGCTGACGTTGCGATGGGCGACCTTCTAATTCATGAAGGTGCACCGCTAACCGCTCAAAAAGCTGCCGCTAAGGTATTCAATGCCGATAAGACTTATTTCGTTTTGAACGGAACCTCCGCCTCTAACAAAGTTGTATTAAATGCGGCTTTAACTCCCGGTGACTTGGTTTTGTATGATCGAAACAACCACAAGTCAATTAACCACGGAGCTCTGTTGCAAGCCGGCGCTACTCCGATTTATCTTGAAACTGCCCGCAACCCCTTCGGATTTATCGGCGGCATTGACGAAAAATGTTTTGACGAAGAGTATCTCCGCAGCCTAGTTAGAGAAAAATGTCCTGAAAAAGCGGATGCCAAGCGCCCCTTCCGTCTTGCAGTCATCCAACTCGGCACTTATGACGGCACGATTTATAACGCTCGACAAGTTGTGGACAAAATCGGCCACCTTTGTGATTACATTCTCTTCGACTCCGCATGGGTAGGCTACGAGCAATTCATTCCAATGATGCGTGACTGTTCCCCGCTTCTTCTCGAGTTAGGACCGGAAGACCCCGGCATCTTCGTCACTCAGTCCGTTCATAAGCAGCAAGCAGGTTTTTCTCAGACTTCACAAATTCACAAAAAGGACTCTCACATTAAGGGACAAGACCGTTATATTCCTCATAAAGTGTTGAATAACGCTTTCATGATGCATGCATCAACCAGTCCATTTTACCCGCTGTTTGCTTCTTTGGACGTCAACGCAAAAATGCAAGAAGGAGAAGCCGGCCGTAGACTTTGGGCTGACTGCGTTAAGACAGTTGTTGATGCTCGCAAATTACTGCTTGAAACCTGTCATTACATCAAACCGTTTATTCCTTCTAAAGTTCGCGGCTCCGATTGGAAGTCGTACCCAACGGATTTGATTGCCCAAGACCTGGAATTCTTCAAATTTGTTCCGGGTCAGAAATGGCATTCTTTCGAGGGATATGGGGAGAACCAATATTTTGTAGATCCCTGCAAATTTATGCTGACGACTCCGGGCATCGATGTTGAGACCGGCGAATACGAAGATTTTGGCGTTCCGGCAACGATTTTGGCTAATTACTTGCGCGATAACGGCATCATCCCCGAAAAGAATGACCTCAATTCCATTCTTTTCCTCATGACTCCCGCAGAAAATAAAGAAAAAATGGATCACCTGGTTAGCCAGATCGCTCGCTTTGAAAAATACCTCGATGATGACGCTCCCTTAGAAGAGGTTCTGCCCAATCTTTACAAAGCTTACGAATCTCGCTACCGCAACTATTCCATCCGTCAGCTCTGCCAAGAAATGCATGACTTCTACAAGGAGCGGAATATTAAAGAGATTCAAAAGGAAATGTTCCGTACAGAATTCATGCCTAAGAGCGTCATTAATCCTCAAGAAGCCCACTTTGCATTCCTGCGCGGCCAAGCCGAGCTCGTCCGTCTGGAAGATGCAGAAGGAAGAGTTGCTGCTGAAGGCGCTCTGCCCTACCCACCGGGAGTCTTGTGCTGCTTCCCGGGTGAAGTTTGGGGCGGACCCGTGCTCAAGTATTTCTTAGCTTGGCAGGAAGCCATGGGACGGATGCCTGGATTTGCACCCGAACTTCAAGGTGTTTATGTCGAAGACAACGGCAGGGGCGGTAAACAAGTTTACTGCTATGTACTAAAAGAAGATGCTGTCGAACGTCTGACTGCTAAAGGTAAATAAGCCGCGTGCGCGGAAGCTCGCGCTTCCGTGCTGCCTCTCTACACAGAACATACTTGAGGATATTTTTATGTCTCAGCAAAACCGTACCAAGATGTCAGTCACTCAGCTGACTCTTCTCACTGCTATTAATATGATGGGCTCCGGCATCGTCATGCTGCCGACCAAACTGGCTGAAATTGGAACAATTTCTATTCTTTCCTGGCTCATCACTGCCGTGGGATCCTTGTGTTTAGCCTATGCCTTTGCCAAGTGCGGCATGTTTAGCAAACGTCCGGGTATGGGCGGCTATTCTGAATATGCCTTCGGCAAAGCCGGCAACTTCATGGCTAACTACACTTATGGTGTTTCGCTTCTTTTTGCCAACATCGCTATCGCGATTACCTGTGTCGGCTATGGGGCCGAATTTTTGGAAATTGAACTAACCCCGGTTCAAGTTTGCCTTTCTACGATCGTCGTACTTTGGATCTGTACGTCCGCAAACTTTATGGGGGCCTCGCTCACCGGAAAATTTAGTGCCTTAGCCGTTTGGTGCGTCATCCTTCCCGTGTTGCTTTTAACCGTTATCGGCTGGTTCTGGTTCAGTCCTACGATGTATGTCGAAGCCTGGAATCCGCACAACGAACCTTTCTTCTCCGCTGTCGGGGCTTCAATCTCTATGACGCTATGGGCCTTCTTAGGACTTGAGAGCGCCTGTGCCAACAGTGATGCCGTTGACAATCCCGAGAAGAATGTTCCTATTGCCGTGCTGGCCGCTACCATTGGTGTTGCTATTATCTATATTGTCTCCACCAATATCATCGCGGGTATCGTTCCGAATGCCGAGTTGGTTAAATCAAACGCTCCCTTCGGCCTGACCTTTACCATGATGTTCAACTCTACCATCGGCAAGATCGTCACTTTCCTTCTTGTTCTTTCCTGCGCAGGCTCTACACTGGGTTGGCAGTTCACGATTGCTAAGGTATTTCAGCAGTCTGCAATCGACGGTTTCTTCCCGAAGTGCTTTGCTAAAGTCAACAAATGGAAAGCTCCAGTGCTCGGTATGATTATCATTACGGCCATTCAAACCGGCTTCTGTTTCATGATGATTAGCCCCGAACTGTTCAAACAATTCAACCGGTTGGTAGATCTCGCCGTAGTAACCAATATCATGCCTTATCTGCTGTCAATGGCGGCTGTTGCCGTCATCATGAAAGTCGCAAAAGTGGAGCCCTCCAAGGCCAAACTTTACAACGTCATTGCAATCATCGGCGCCATCTACAGCTTCTACGCACTCTTCTCTACCGGAATCACAGAAGTTTTCTACGGCTCTTTAGCCACATTCCTCGGATGGACGCTTTGGGGACTGATTGCACCTAGTAGTTCAATCTATAAATTCGTTATCAATTAAGTAAATGCGGACTCGATGTC